>Ga0114971_10002683_pt1 | contig 12201 bp, 8 predicted proteins | sample M_140625_MF_Meta_FD_87320 | JGI IMG/M metagenome (GOLD analysis project Ga0114971, IMG submission 87320) | Freshwater microbial communities from Lake Montjoie, Canada to study carbon cycling - M_140625_MF_MetaG | ecosystem: Environmental > Aquatic > Freshwater > Lake | place: Lake Montjoie... | reverse complement strand
CGTATGCAGACAGCTAGAACGCAAACTGGAACTATTGAAATGCCGGCACAATCTCTCAAAGGAACGATCGTCACGAAATCTGTAGATCCAAATATGTTGCTCATCGAAACAGAAATTCCAGGCTTTGGAAAAATTCGTCAAGGCGTCAACGGAGCAACCGGTTGGTCGATCGATCCAATGCGCGGAGCGAGCATAATGTCGTCCGAAGAGCTCAAGCGTGTCCTTCGCGAATCCAGCATCGCAGCGGAACTGAATCCCGCGGTGGGATGCGATACTCCAATTGTCGAAGGAAAAATAACCTTTGCAGGAGCTCCTTGCTATCAAGTCAAATTGAAGTGTGGCGCAGACGAATCCACGCGTTTTTATAGCATCGAATCAGGGCACATGGTTGGCTCGTCAGCCAAAGTAAATTCGCAGATGGGTGAAATTGAAGTGACGACGACGTACAAGAATTTCGAAGCGTTTTCTGGCCGAACAATTGCCAAAGTCCAAGACAATTCCATGATGGGGCAAACGCAAATTCTGAACATCAGCGCCGTTGAGTTCAGCCCAATCGATCCTGCGGTTTTCGCCCTGCCTCCTGAAATCCAAGCACTTGTCAATGCCGCGAAGAACCCTGCGCCTGTAACACCAACTTCGCCTGCCAAGCCTGCAAAGAAGTGAATCCCATCATCACGAATTCGACGAACGAACCTGCTGTCATTCTTCGAAGCGTTGCCAAGCGCTTTGGATCAGTTCAAGCTGTACGCGAACTTGATCTTGAAGTTGCGCGCGGCGCACTCGTTGGATTGCTCGGCCCCAATGGTGCTGGAAAGAGCACGGCGATACGAATGATCATGTCTCTCATTCGTCAAGACAGCGGAGAACTTCGCGTGCTTGGTGGAGATGCACTTGATGCAAAAGATCGCATCGGATATTTGCCCGAAGAACGCGGGCTCTATAGAAGGATGCGGGTTGGAGAATTTCTGATTTATCTGGGACGACTGAAGGGACTACCAAGACAAGGACTGTCCTCTCGTGTCGAAGGTTGGCTAGAACGAATTGAACTTCCTGGCGTCTTTCGATCGCGCTGCCAAGAACTCAGCAAAGGCATGCAGCAGAAAGTGCAGTTTATTGGCGCCGTTCTTCACGAACCAGATCTGATCGTGCTCGACGAACCATTTTCGGGTCTCGACCCGGTCAATGCACGCATTCTCATTTCGACCGTTCAAGATTTGCATCGTCAAGGTCGCACTATTTTTCTTTCGACGCATCAGATGGCGCAGGCCGAACAGTTGTGCGAGCGCGTCGTGCTGATCAATCGCGGCGAAAAAATCCTCGATTCAACAACGCGGGAAGTCACTCAGCGATTTTCACCACGAGCAGTCGAGATCGAACCACTCGCTGGGATTCATGCGGCTCGCAGCGCGCTTGAAGCAATCCCAGGGATCGAATCTGTCAAAGCTGCGGAAGATGGCCGGACTGCGGTACTGCTCGTGAATGAAAGAACAGACCCACACGGCGTGATGTCGCTTGCGCTCGCTGCAGTTCCCTGCCGACGAATCGAAATTGCGCGCGTCTCACTCGACGATGTCTTTGTGCGCTTGGTCACAGAACATGGCGGACACGCACGTCAACCAGTTCGAGGTGCAGCGTGATTGACAACTTGATTGACAACGTGATTGACAAAAAAAAGTCAAGTGGATTTCGCTTTTCGCGAATTTTGACGATTGCGATTCGCGAGTTTCGCCATACGGTGCTGACGAAAGGATTCATCTTTGGCGCGATTCTCTTTCCTCTTGTGATGTTTGTCGTCATTGGCGTGATGCCTTTTCTGCTCTCGAATGATCAAGTTCCAGTTCGTGGAACGATTGTGGTCGCAGACTCCGATGGCTCAGCTGCACAAGCAATAGAAATTGCTTTTGCTCGCTATCAAACAAAAAACCAAACGGGCATTGGATCAAGCAACGCACCCCTCACCGATGCATTGGCGAAGTCGCAACGAGGCGATATTGCAGCACTCGACACCCTCTCCGACATCACGACCACCGTCGAAGTCACAGTGCGGCGCATGTCCATCGATGATGATCTTGCGGGGATACGCGATCAGGTTCAAAGTGGCGAACTGCTTGCGCTCGTCGAAGTTCCCGCAACGCTGCTTGAGTCAGATCCTCCGACTGATGCTGATGTCTCACTTCTCGTTCCTTCCAATTCTCCCGCCAAAACCACTGCACTCTTCTCGCGAATCGCGCGCCAAGCAACAGTCGTTGCACGCGTACAACGAACCGGAACAGATCTCGCGAAAGCAATGGCTCTGGTGCGAGAACCTCAAGCGCAAACCGCGCGCTTGACAAGCACGGGAACCAAGGCGAAAGAAAATCTCGAATTGCGCTTCATGATTCCCGGAGGATTCATGATGCTCATGTGGATTGCCGCATTCACCAGCGCAAATCAATTGCTCACAACAACAATTGAAGAAAAATCAAGCAAGGTGATCGAAGTTCTGCTCTCTGCAACAAGTCCGCTGGAACTTCTCGCAGGTAAAATTCTCGGTCAGGGTTTCGTGAGTCTCTTAATGCTCTCGACATATGGTGCCGCGGGAATTGCCGGCCTTGCATTCCTAACGATGCTTGACATCGTTCCGCTTTCAAGTCTGATTCTCTTTTTCCTTTGGTTCTTGCTGGCATATTTTATGGTTGCCTCAATCATGGCCGCAGTCGGCAGCGCAGTCAGCGATCTTCGCGAAGCTCAATCACTGGTGCAACCTGCAATGATCGTGATGATGATTCCCCTCTTGCTTTGGTTGCCAATCTCAGAAAATCCAACGGGTTGGTTGGCAACGATCACCAGTTTCGTCCCGCCGATCGGGCCATTTGTGATGGTCTTGCGCACGACTGGCGCGGTGGAGCCAATCCCACTCTGGCAAATCGGTCTCGCGCTTGCAGTCAATGGATTCTCAACGATTGCGCTTGTCTGGATCGCATCCCGTGTCTTCCGCATTGGCGTGCTGATGCAAGGAAAACCACCGACTCCAATGGAATTATTGCGCTGGGCGCGAGCGCGTTGACCAGCTTTCACATTTTCGACAAAGCGCTTCTAACATCGTTCAACATGGCGAATCAAAATTTATGGGCACCGTGGAGAATGTCATATTTGCGCGAACTCGAATCGCGTGAAGCAGACCTTCGCACTTCAGGCGTCTCGACGCCAACAAACTTTCTGCGCGCCGCATGGGATGATGCGAGCAATGATCTCGCGCATCATGTTGTTTTTCGAAATTCGCATGGACTTATTATGCTCAATCGATATCCATATACCAATGGACATGTCCTGATTGCACTTGGCGATCCGCGGCCGACATTGATGGACTATTCCGCCGAGCAACGCGCTCAATTGTGGGCGCTTGTCGATATTGCAGTTGGTTTGGTCGAACGTGCTTTTCGTCCGCAAGGCGTGAATGTCGGATTGAATCAAGGCCGTGCCGCTGGCGCAGGATTGCCGGAACATTTGCATGTGCATGTTGTTCCGCGTTGGGGAGGCGATACAAATTTTATGGCGACCGTTGGCGAAGTACGCGTTGTCCCAGACTCGCTCGAACAAAGTTGGCGCATACTTCGAACCGCAATCGTGTGAATGCGAAGTCTGGTCCCGCCGGGCAGTTCGAGCGAGCTCGCGGTCTAGATCCGAAGATCAGCGACCCAAATTGGCCGGTGAGCTCGAACCCAACTCGCAGGTGGGTTCGAAGTCCGTCGATCCCGATCTTCCACTCGGCGCAAGGCCGGAGGCTTGATCTTCGTCGCAGATCTGCGATCCCGTGGGTTCGTGCAAGGTTCGAGCGCTTAAATAGCCAATCGCCGCCGGCGGGACCGGACGTCGCAGGAATACTCTAGCACCCAACTCACCTGTGGAGTTCTTTCTTCCTACTCTTGGTCGAACTGTTTCCGCGCAATTCGCTCTTGATCAAATATTCCCGTGCATATTATTGGAACTCGATTCTTCTTCACAAAACTGAACGACTTTGTCGCTGGATTTCATCCGCGATCACTGCCGCCAATGCTCCGTGCCAATTATGCGCGCGAACTTTTTTCGTGGTTTCTGCTGCCACTGATGCTTGGCGCGCTCGAAGGCGGAACGATGGCGATCATTGTCAAGAAAATGTTTGCTGGCACTCCAGGAATCGGACCAGCCGAATTGGATTTCGCCGTCGCTGCTGTCAGCGCTGCGCCGAATGTCGCAAACCTGACCAGTTTTATTTGGGAAGGCCTCGCGCACGGCCGCAAGAAAATTCAGTTCATCAGCAGATTGCAAGTAGTCACTTGTGCATGCGTCGTCTTAGTTGCATTCATCCCGCTGAATTTTTACGGCCTCTTTGCATTAACGGCGTTGATCTTCATCTCACGCGCAGCATGGACCGGAGTCATCACCGTCCGAACCGCCGTCTGGCGCAATAATTATCCGCGTGCAAATCGCACGCTGATTGCAGGTAAAATGGCGATGGTGCAAGCGGTCGTGCTTGCGCTTGCTGGACTGCTCATCGGCGAGGCGATGGACATTGCCCCAGAAAGTTTTCGATATCTCTATCCCGTGCTCGCGCTCGCAGGGTTTGTAGGAAATGCGATCTATAGAAAAGTACGACTACGCGGACAACGACGACTGCAACGCGCAGAACAAGATGGACGAAAGCAAGGCGAAGCGCGACTCGATCCGCGACGACTTTTCGCACTCTTGCGCGAAGATCGTTTCTATGCACGCTTCATGTGGTGGATGTCCGTCTTTGGACTTGGAAATCTCATGATGGGTCCACCACAAGTCATTGTGCTCAACGATCAATTTCATACTTCATATTTGCAAGGCATCCTCGCCACAACCGTCATTCCATTACTCGTCATGCCGTTGGCGATTCCCGCATGGTCACGATTTCTTGCAAAGTCGCATGTCGTTACATTTCGAGCAGTCCACGGATGGGCATTCGTGCTTGCTGCATTGGCGATGTGGATAGCGACCCTGCTCCATTCATTGGATCTGATGTATTTCGCAAGCGTCTTGCTTGGACTTGGATTCGCGGGTGGATCACTTGCATGGAATCTGGGGCATCACGACTTCGCTCCAGCCCACCGAGATAGCGAATACATGGCTCTGCATGTGACTCTCAACGGTATTCGAGGTGCAATTGCGCCATTTGTTGCAGTTGCGCTCTATTACCCCATGGCGAAGGCTGGATGGGGCGCATGGTTTTTTTTCCTGTGCTTCTTGATCAATATGGTTGGACTCCTTGGATTCATGTCTATGCGTAAAGACATACCACAGCGAAAAGCCCACGAAATCTGATATATTCATCGACCCGCCACCGAGAACGTCTCGGCGGCACCTCGCCTTGCAGATTGAGCAACGTGCTCGCTCTGCGCATTTTGGAACGCACCCCCCACCATGGTTGATTACAACTTAATTGAAGACATCGGACTCGATCAAAACGCCACAGCGAACATGCTCCGTGAAGCATTCGGTGAAAGGCCCATCGACGAAGATTTGACCGCCATCATGACCAAAGCCGGCGCTTCGATCGGCTCCCCCAACAGCGTCATAAAAGGACGCGTCGTGTCCATCAGCGGCGATTATGTCATCGTCGATGTCGGACTAAAAAGCGAAGGACAAATTCTCAAGGAAGAATTCGATGATGCCGGCGGCGTATCGCCCGGCGATGATGTCGACGTTCTCTTGGAAGAAATCGAAGATCAGGACGGAAACATTGTTCTCTCGAAGCGCAAAGCTGATCGCATCCGCGGTTGGGAATTGTTGCTGCAATCGAAGAAGGAAGGCGATGTCGTCGAAGGAAAAGTTCTCCGCAAGATCAAGGGCGGACTTCTTGTCGACATCGGCGTTCCAGTTTTCTTACCTGCATCGCAAGTCGATGTTCGCCGTCCAGGCGATGTCGGCGACTTCGTTGGCCGCACGATTCGTGCCGCTGTACTGAAGATCGATCTCGAACGACGCAACATCGTCATCAGCCGTCGCAAGTTGATCGAAGTGGAACGCGAAGATGCACGCCGCAATCTCTTGACCAAGGTCAAGGAAGGCGACATCGTCAAGGGAACTGTCACAAATATCGCTGAATTCGGCGCATTCATTGACCTCGGCGGAATCGACGGACTTCTGCACATCACCGATATGTCTTGGGGACGTGTGAATCATCCATCCGAGATCGTGCGCATCGGTCAAGAGATCGAAGTGAAGGTTCTCAATATCGACCGCGAACGTGAGAAGGTTGCATTGGGTCTCAAGCAACGCGAACCAAGTCCGTGGGAAGAAATCGAAAAGAAGTATCCCGTCGGCGCTCGCGTGCGTGGAGCCGTTGTCAGCTTGATGTCATACGGCGCATTCGTGCGACTCGAAGATGGCATCGAAGGACTCGTGCACGTCAGCGAAATGTCGTGGACTCGACGCGTTAATCATCCAAGCGAAATCGTCTCTGCAGAACAAGAGATCGATGTTGTCGTTCTCGACTTCAACAAGGACAAATTGGAAATCTCGCTCGGCATGAAGCAGTGCGAAGTAAATCCATGGGATCTTGTTGCAGAGCATTATCCACTTGGAACGGTCATCACCGGCAAAGTCCGAAATCTCGCCAACTATGGCGCGTTCATCGAGATCGAAGCTGGCATCGACGGACTGCTGCATATCTCTGATATGTCGTGGACTAAGAAAATTGCGCATCCAAACGAAGCCTTTAAGAAGGGCGACGAGATCAAGTGCGTGGTCATCGAAGTCGATCAGGAGAAGCAACGCGTTGGTCTTGGCGTCAAGCAATTGACGGAAGATCCGTGGGTTGAAGCGATTCCAAGTGCATATCGCCCTGGAATGATTGTCAAGGGAACCATCACCAAGATCACCAACTTCGGCGTCTTCGTCGAACTTGAAGATGGATTGGAAGGTCTCTTGCACATCTCAGAACTCAGCGATCAGAAGGTCGAAAATCCAATGGACATTGTGAAGGCTGGCCAAGAAGTTGACGTGAAGATTCTTCGCGTTGATACCGAAGATCGCAAGATCGGGCTCAGCTTGAAGCGTGCTCAGTGGACGGCCGGAGCTGGTGGCGGACGTGATGAAACTCCAGCCGCTGAAGACGATTCGTTCATTCTGCCAAAGAAGTCCAAGCCAACCAAAGGCGGTATGGATGATCACGGCGCTTTGGGAACGGACAAAATCAAGCTCGACTGATTCAATTTATTCATTCCAAAAGCTTTTAGACAAAAGTTTTTACTGCAAAAGCAACGACGGCCTGCGAAATTTCGCAGGCCGTCGCGCTTTTCGGCACCCGTAACACTTGCGTGTCCGGGCGTGTCTCCCCATCCGCCCATCCGCCCCCCGAAGGGGGGTTGGTTGTGCCGAAAAAGGCGCTTGTTATCAGAGGATTGCCAAGAATGAAAGAATCGTCAGAAGCGCGAGCTTCTGCCTGGTTACCTCGTATGGAATTAATCGGTGTATAAACATCGCAACACTCTAGTCTTCACCATCGCAGTCAAACGCATGACTGACACGTACAATTGGAAGATGCCCCAAGTTTGGCCAATTGCCAAAACAATCTTCCATTTTTCTATAATTTTTTTCGCAGTTGCATTCGCGGCGACCAGCAACCCTCCCCCAACAGCAAGCGCCCTGAATGCTTGGATTGAGTGCAGAAAGTATGTGGATCTGGGGGAAATCCCTGCAAATTCCACATTTTTGGCACTTCCAGAAACATGGTCAGCGGTGGTCATTGTGCGCAAAGATGCAGGGGTAATCGGAGTCGGAGATTCTCACGAAAAAGACCCCATTCGGGGGGCTCTGCAGACGGCTTTGGCGGATGCAAGGCAGCGAATTGTCAAAATGAATGGTGATTCTGCTGCCATCAAATGGGACCAAATCACGCTCGAACTCGAACTTGGCTCTAAACCAGAACCGCTCATCGGCGGGACATATTTGGAAGCTTCTCGAGAGATCGAACCCGCGCTTGATGGAATCGCAGTTCGCCGCGGAAACACTTGGGCTGCTGCTCATCCTGCAGTCTTGCAAGCACTCAATGCTGCCGCTGCTCCAGATCAAACTTTGCTTTCTCTTGTGATGCAACTTGGTCTTCCAGCGCGGGACCTTGATGCAATTCCCACGACCGAGCGGGTTGGGCTTTACACCTTCGAAGCCACACGCATCGTGCAACCAGCATCAACAATGATGCCGACAATTGTGAATCGCGGAAGTCTGCTTCAGCCAACACCAGGACCCCGCGAGAGTGTGCAGAGCGCGCAAACTGGAACAAGTGAAATTCTCAAGTGGTTTGAGAGATCGATGATCCATGCAAGCAAGAGTTCTGATTCGCAGTCGGCTGGCGAACAACGCGCATTGCAATCGCTTGGATTACGCGGCGATTATCTTCCCGCCGAAGGCAAAGATGATTCGATAAACGCAGCGCCAACGGAACAAGCACTCGCTGCATTTGCACTTGCACGTTGTGCAACACTCAATGCGAATGATGCAGCGATGGCGATTCGCGCACGCACCGTTGCGCTTGAGATTCTCACTGCGCTACACGATGTTGCGGAAATTGAAAAAGATCCGCTGGCTGATCCGAAGTCGATTGCGTGGATTGTTCTTGCTGCGCTGGAACTCGAAGTTCATGGCGATCATCTGAAGGAGTCACCCGCTGCTGAATCCTTGTATGCGAATGCGAAAGGTCTGCTGACAAAGATGGTTGCTAGCGATAATAAAAAAGCAGTCCTTCTCCGTGGTGATCCACTTGAACAATCACTTGCTGCTGCGACTCTGGCTTCGCTCGATTCTGCAGGAAAACCCTTGGTCGAACGTGCGGAACTGACGAAAGCAATCGAGCAATGTTGGACAGGAACTTCACGCAGTCAAATTGTTGGAACTCTTGGATGGCTCTTGCTTGCAGATCAAAAGCTTGGACCGGTTCCAGAGAATCATGTGACAATCGCACGCGCTGCACGTGCCGCGCTCTCGCATGTTCAGATCGGCGTGCATGACGGCGCAGATTCTCCAGTGAAAACTCGCGTGCCCCCTGATCTCATTGGGGCGTTCTCGCTCTCTGGTTTCGCCAGCAAAGGCGCCACGGCGCAAACTGCGCGACCAGGATTTGCGTTGGCACTCATGATGACTGATCCACTTTTAACTCCAGTTGGCGAACAATATCGAGCCCGATCAATGCAAATTGGTGTTGTGCGATTTCTTCGACAGTTGGGGTATGACGACGTGTCGTCATACTTGGCTCGAGACCCGCAGCGAACGCTCGGAGCGATTCGCACAGCGCCTTGGGATAGCAGAGTGGCAGTTGCGGGCAATGCAATGGCGCTTTTGTGTCTTGAAGAATCTGCGATTTCTATAAAAATGCTCAATTCCCTGCTAGAATCAGCCAAGTAGCGTTTTACCACCGAGTAGGAGATTCACAGTGCAGATTGAACACAAATTCATTGCCTCCATACTCGTTGCGTGCTCGGCTATCAGCAATTCTGTCATTGCGCAGACTCCCCCGACAGCGCGTGCGCCAATGACTCCAGCAACATCCGCTGCTTCATCAAAGGCGGCTCCTGTTCAAGCACCGGCTCCTGCTCCGCCAGCCACTCCAGAACTTCTGACCGAAGACCAAGACATTTTATTTGCATTGCTTCACACCGAAGTCTCAATTGACTTTGATGAAACGCCTGCGAAAGATGCGCTCAACTACATCCAGCAAATTGTTGGAGTACAAATGGTTGCGCGGTGGCTCACTGAAAAAAATTCGATAGGTATGGATCCTAAAGAATTAATCACAGTAAAACTGCAACGTGTCTGCGCTCTCGATGCGCTTGAAACGGTCTTGGCAGAACTTTCGACTGAACACGCGTGCACTTGGCAACTTCGAGGTGGTTTTCTTGAAGTTGGAACAAAAGATAATTTGTCGCGGCGCGGCACCAGAAAAATCAAGCTCTATCCAATCAAAGATTTGCTGTACGAAGTTCCTTACTTCGACAATGCTCCCAACTTTAATATCGACGCCGCGTTCAATCAGGGTGGAGGCGGCGGTGGAAATGGCGGAGGTGGCAGTGGTGGCGGATTCGGCGGTGGTGGAGGTGGCGGAGGCGGCGGAGGCAGCCTCTTTGGAAATGGCGGAGAAAGCCCAGAGCGTGCGACAGATGCAGCGAAGGGAAAGCGCCTGATCGAACTTATTAAATCTCTCGTCGAACCAGAAGCGTGGGAAAACGACTGGGCAACAATTGATTACACGCACGAATCTTTGGTTGTTCGCGCGCCAGATTATGTCCACCGTGCGCTTGGTGGATATTCGTTCCTTGCGCCTTCGAGACTCGAGAAACAACGCGGAACTGGTCGCTATGTTTCTATGACTGTGCCGATGACTTTCTCACAACTGCAAGGATTTTCTCCTGCTTCGACGAGTGGTTCTGTCGGTGGTGGCGTAGGTGGTGGCGCAGGTGGCGGCGGTCCGCGACCCTGATCTTCAAAGTCTGCTTTGCAAACATATTTGCTGCGACTGTTTGATCACTTCGACCAACAGTAAATTCTTCGCATCGTGTACACATTGTCGGTGAACACTCGCTCACGCAAACTGCGAAAAGATCTTGCTGCATCGACAGGTGATGGAGCGACATATTCATTCATGGTCGGTGTCAGCGAGATGTATTTCATCCCGTTCGTCCTCGCTCTTGGTGTCGGCGAAGTAAGCGCTGGACTCTTCTTCACCATTCCATATCTTTGCGGATCTGTTTTGCAATTGCTTGCGCCTTGGGGAGTTTCATTTCTCAAGAGTCCGCGCAAATGGGTGCTGTGTTGTGCGATAGTGCAGTGCCTCAGTTTCATCCCTCTGATCGATGGCGCGATTCGTGGCTCGCTTCCAGCTTGGGTTATTTTTGCATCATTTGCACTCTATTGGGGTGCGGCCATTGGCGCTGGCCCTGCATGGGCAGCGTGGGTTGCGGCACTCATCCCATCGAATATTCGGCCAAAATATTTTGGGCGGCGCAGTCGGATCTGCCAACTCATGACTCTCTCTGGACTTTCCGTCGCTGGTGCGTTCTTATTCTTCGGTGAACACTTCGATGGAGCCAAGCAAATCGATCAAGCAACAAAAGTTGCAGGCGAATTTTCTTGGCAACTTGCAGCATTCGCATCGATCTTTTTATTGGGGTTATTGAGCCGAGGGACATCTATTCCGTTCTTGATTCGTCAAAGCGAACCGCCATCTGGCGTTTGGAAACACGCCCCCGTTCCACTTCGAACTCTTTTGATTCGTCCGCTGATGGGTCAAGAACGGCCACTACTTTTATTCATGCTTGTCTTTCAACTGGCAATCCAAATATCCAGCCCATTCGTCGCGTCATATCTCATTGGCGAAATCGGTTTCAGTAACGCGACATACTTTGCAGCAGCAGCAACGCTTTTTGCAACCAAAAGCATCGCCGTATCAATCTTTGGCTCAATCGCATCTCGACGCGGTCCGCGCTTTGTGCTTGTCTTAAGCGCTGGATTTCTGACAGCACACGCCGCGTTGTTTGCACTTCCGCCAGAAACTTCAACAATTTTTATCTTGATGGCACTCTCTGGAATTTGCTGGGCTGGTTATGAAATTGCGACATTTTTATTACTCCTTGATGTTTCAAAGCCAGAGGAGCGCACAAGCATCTTGACATCGTTCAATCTGCTCAATGCTTTGGCCCTCGTGGCTGGGTCACTCGTCGGCGGCTCGCTTCTTCATTGGCTTGGCGATGACCGAAAGGCGTATGCGTTGCTCTTTCTTATATCAGCAGGCGCTCGACTTGCTGCGCTCTCCCTGCTTCGCTTTGTGCGCGATACAAGAGGATCGAAGTCAGATCAAAAGGAAGCGCATCCAAGTAATCTTCAAGAGATCAGCATGGAAGAAGACGGATCATTCAATCGACCGCCGGAATCAATTCTGTAAAAACCAGAATAAGAGTTTGCAAAAACTTTACGGAGTGTTCTGTTATTCCGGACGTCAAATCAAATTTCAGATCAATGGGTTTCCCGATTCGACGCACATCCGCTTGCGTCTACAGCCGTTGGAAAGTTCTCTCGGGCGAGTTCCGCAGGCCACGTTGGAGAATCAAATTCTCGCTCGAACGTTTTTCAGATTCCGTCGCGCATCCGCTTGCGTGTACAGCCGTTGGAAAGTTCTCTCGGGCGAGTTCCGCAGGCGGCCGACGGCACTTGCAAATAAAATTT
>Ga0114971_10002682_pt1 | contig 12202 bp, 9 predicted proteins | sample M_140625_MF_Meta_FD_87320 | JGI IMG/M metagenome (GOLD analysis project Ga0114971, IMG submission 87320) | Freshwater microbial communities from Lake Montjoie, Canada to study carbon cycling - M_140625_MF_MetaG | ecosystem: Environmental > Aquatic > Freshwater > Lake | place: Lake Montjoie... | reverse complement strand
TGTGATTTTTTTCATATTATTTTTTTTAGTTTGGTTAAATGTGGATGACAAATGGTATGTAAGAATATTATTTGTATTTTAGTTTTCTCAAAGATAATTGGTATTCATTAAATATTTGATAAGATATATCTAATTAGTTGCCAAATTGATATCTCCAATCAACTTACTTGTTTATTGGTTTATTATTATAATAATTTAAATAGGGTGATGGTATATCCGTTTTTATCATCGCCTTTGAACATGATACTCGCATTTAAACCATCTTGTGTTTTAGGTAAAGAGTTAAATTGAGCGCCTGAAATAAAGAAACATTTTTGAAAGCTTGGATTGTTTGGAAAGTCAATATCAATTGCATAAAATCCCCTTGGAGCTGTGCAACGCATATTATTATTGCCCATTGATCCAGGTGTGCCAGCGCCTGCTGTGATGGCTCCACTTGGCGTTGCTACTGAAACAGTAGAAACCGAACTTTTTGGATTTAATTTTACTCCTGAAATAGAAATTGTTGCACCATTGTATTTGGCTGGGTTTGTTGTAAATTCAACTGCCGTAGGATTTTGGATATTTTGAGCAAAAGTTGTTGCAATGAAAGCGAAAATGCTAAATGCCAGTAAAGTAATTTTTTTCATTGTCTTATTGTTTATTTTTAATTAATTTACAAAAGCCATGCCAAAAAATCATTTTTGTTCAAACTACCTAGATAAGCGCTGCTGAAAAATGAGGAATAAATATAAACTCATTGTACGGCTATACAGAATAAATATGGGTTAAGGCAATACTTTGAATCATTAAATAAAATTATTCAATTTGATAATGATTCTAAATTCAGGAAAAAAAACAATCAAGTTAGATTTGGATATTTGAACAGCAAAAATCTAAATGTAGCATTGGCTTTATTTTGTAATTGAAATTTATTAGTTTCCTAGTAATAAGATTATAAGATAAGGGCAAAAAAAAGGCTACACTTTCGTGTAGCCTTTTTAGAAAAATAATTGTTGAAATTATTTTTTAACCAAAGAGATTGTGTAAAAAGTGCTTAATTCACCTTTGAAAGTGATTGCAGCTTTAACAGACTCTTGACCAATGATTTGATCGTAATCTGCTTTTCGCATGATAAAACATGCAGCAAATTTTGGGTTGCTAGCAAAGTCAACATCAATTGAATTGAAACCAGCTGGAGCTTTTTTGCAAGATGCAACTACGTTTGCAGCTGTACCAGCACCTGTACTAACAGTAGCAGGAGCACCAACAGAAACAGTAGTAGCTACTGGTACCATTGCTTTTGGACGCAATGCAACAGAAACTGTAATAGATTTTCCTTTGTAATTGTCAGGATTAGATGTGAATTGTGCATCTGTAACTGCAATTGATTGAGCTGAAGCAGCGCTAGCCAATGCTACGATGCTTAGTGCGAATAAAGTAATTTTTTTCATAGTTTTTTATTTGTTTTTAATTTGATTGTTTTGTGTTAATGCATTTGCAAATACTGTGCCAAAAATTTATTATTGGATTTGGGTTATGGTATTTACGTTATTTAAATCAGATTTGAATGTGATGGTAACCCTTGTATCTCTACCAGATATGATGCTATTCGATAATGATTGTGAAATCACAAAACACCCTAAATAAGTTGGGTTCGGAAATTCAATAGTTACAAAACGGTACCCTTGAGGTGGTTTGCAGTTTATATTAGCAGGTGCAATGTTATTGTTGCTTTTGATAATTACATTTTTTACAGTAATTGTTTTACCGTTGTATCGGGTTGGGTTATTGCAATATGTATTTGCATCAACCAATTCTATTGATTGTGCATTAGCAGAATTCAAAATAAAGAATGCGCTAATTAGAATAAACAATAACTTTTTCATTTGGTAAATTGATTTCAAATACTGTGCCAAATTTGTGAAATAGATCTAATTTGATGATTTTAAGGTATAAATTTAATCATTGAGATTTTATTCATTGTGCGGCTATCTGCTTTGAATGTAATAGTTGCAATTACATCTTTCCCAGATGGAACTGGGTTAGCAACTTTATTTAGAATGATAAAACATCCTTTCGATTTGCCATTGGGGAAAGTAATTTCTAATATTTCATAACTTCTAGGTGCGGTACATCTAACTGCACTTACGGCTCCACTTGGAGAACTTCCCGCCCCAGGATTCACTTGAACACCAGAACCAATGTCAGCATTTTTAACCCCACCCTTACGTACTACAATGTCTTTGAAAATGATCGTGCGGCCATTGTATTTTGCAGGGTTTTCATAGAAGTCATTGGCATCTACAACATTTTGTGCAGTTGCATGTTGGTTAAATGCGATGACACTAAGCAAGAATAGGAATATTTTTTTCATAAGTTTATTTTGTTCACTAAACTTCAAATATTGTGCCAAACAGTTGCATTTTATAATACAAAAAAAAAGCCTTGATAAAATCAAGGCTTTTCGTGGTCGGGGAGACAGGATTCGAACCTGCGACCCCCTGGTCCCAAACCAGGTGCGCTACCGGCCTGCGCTACTCCCCGTACAATATGCCGACTTAACGGTGTGACCCCGACAGGATTCGAACCTGTGACCTACTGCTTAGAAGGCAGTTGCTCTATCCAACTGAGCTACGAGGTCATTGTAAAACGGATTGCAAAGGTAAGATTATTTTTTATATTTACAAGTTCTGTTTGAATAAATATCATACTTCATATCATAATGTGTTGTGAATGTTTGTATTAAATATTGAAAATATTTTACCACTGCTTTTTGATTAAAGGCTTAACACAATTAAACAAGCGTTTTTATGAATCTAATTTACTTTTTTCCGTACTTTCGTACTAAAGGTTGTATGAAGAATTTAAATAAAATTATTTTAAGTTGTGCTTTGATTTGTCAAGCCAAGATTGTGCAAGCCCAAAATTTCACAAATATCAATGCCATTGATGTTACTGGGATTTCTAAAATGGAAATTATTCCAGACCGAGTTTTTGTTTCAGTTACATTAGATGAACGCACTGATGTGAAACATGCATTTACATACAAACAGCAAGAAGATAGTTTATTGTCCCTCATGAAAACAATGCAAGTTCCGAAAACCAAAATTCAAATGAAGGATGCGGGTAACGACTATTTAAACGTTAGAAAGCTCGGTAAATCTGTCATTGCACATAAAACTTATTTGATTGAATTGCAAAATGTGAAACAATTGAATATGTTGTTTTCTAAGTTAGACAGATGGATGGTTTATAAGGCTTGGATTGAAAAAATGGACCATTCGAAAATTGATAGTTTGAAAAAGCAAGTACAAATCGCTGCGGTTAAGAGTGCCCAAGAAAAGGCAATATACCTACTGGCGCCATTGGGTAAATCAATTGGAACTGTTTTGTATGTTTCAGATATTCAAGATTTAAGTATAGGCAGAACGTTTAATTATCTTGCTGGAGCGAATGTTAGGTCCAAATGGTCAGGCGGAGATGTCGATATGGATCATGAAGAAACTCCTGCAAATGATGTAGATTTCGAAACAATGAAATTGGAATATCAAGTAACCGTTAAATTTGAAATTAAATAACCTCAATTTTTACTATTCTCATTTTTTTAGTTAATTTGCCTTTATGAACATTAAAAAATATATTTTCTTGTCGCTTATATCTTTTGGGTTTGCATCTGTAAATGCTCAAAATGCACAAATTGAACCTATTGAAAAGAAGGATTTATTCAAAAAAGATGCAATTACGTTTTATATGGGATCGGGTTCAATGCCCATTTTAGATACGTTAGGAGATGCCGTAAAGAAAAACCTATTAAGTAATTTCCCAGAAGCAAAAATGAATGTTTCGAGTCCTTTTATTATAGGATATCAATATCATATTAGAGATAAATTCAGTATTGGCATGGTTTATTGTACTTCTAGTGTAACCAGCGATAAAAAAATCATTCCTGATTTTCAAAATCCAGGTCAAAACTCTGAATTTTATTACAACATTGCGCTAACTTCTCTAATGACCTCGGTTGACGTTTTTTGGAAAAAAATCAAACGCCCAAAATCTACATTTGCATTTCACAGCGGTTTATCTCTTGGGTTGTTTAATCTTACTGGTTCTAGAGAAATTACTAAAGGTACAGGAAACGGAGTTGAGGATTTAAATTTAAATGTAACGTCAAAGGCATTGCAGCTTACAGTTGTTGGTGTAAAACATTCAATGGATGCTTTGAAAGGCTTTGGTTGGTTCGCTAATCTTGGAATTGGTTTTAATTCAATTGGCCTTACAACGGGTATAAATTGGACTTTGTAGAAATATTTCTTTTTTTTTGAGGGATAGCCTCAAGTTCCATTCCTTTTATTTAAGTTTGTTTGCAATACATTGTATTACTTATGGACAATAGATTTTTTAAATTCAAAGACATTAAAACTTTCTGTAGTACAGAATGGTTAGCGAATAACACAAAGAAATACAGATGTGTTTTTGATGAGCTTGAACTTGCCTACGTGTATTGTGAGGTTAGCATTTACAACAAAATGTTCGATGAAGAAGATTGGACATTGCGTTTGCAAATGAAATGTATTGATGAAAAAAACAATGAAATATGCAATTTAAATTGTGACCGATTAATCTCGAAAGTTGATAATGTATCGTACATTAGAGAAGGATGGGGCGTGAAAACCCCGGGTAAATATTGGAAACCTGGAGTGTATAAATGGGAAGCTTGGGTTGGTGACGAATTAATTGCTTCAAAAACATTCTATGTTGAGAATGTTGGTCTCATTGTTCCTGGTAAAAATCCTTTTTTCAAAATCGAAACGGTTAAATTGTATGAAGGTCCAGACGATAATGTAGAAATTGATCAACGCAAATATTACACTGTGTTCAATGTAATGAGTACAAAATACATTTGGGTTGAAATGAATGCCAAGAATTTAACACGTAAATCAGGCGATTTACCCATTGAATTGATGTTTAATTTTAGAACAATCAGTGGTTATTTAAAAGGCAGGATTTCCAAATTGTATTTTGTTAAACCTTCTGAAGATGATTTTACTGCAACCATAGGTTGGGGTTCTGATATTATTGGAACCTGGGCTAGAGGAGATTATTATGTGGAAATCGTTTTCATGGGTGAGTTACTTGCTAATATTCCCTTTGAAATTGGTGACGATTTTGTAGAAGCACATGATTCTGACTTCTTACCAATGACTCAATTTGAGTTTTACGATAAAGACGGAGCAGAAATTATTCATCCAGAACCAGAACCGGAGATCCACATAGAGGAAACTGTTGGTTTTGAAGGCGTGATGGTAGAATTGGACGGATTAATAGGCCTAGCTCCAATAAAACAAAAAATCAGAGAGTATTCGGATTATTTAAGGTTTGTTGCACTCAGAAAAGAAAAAGGCTTCGAAGAAACCGATAAAATTAATTTACATGCTGTTTTTAAAGGAAACCCTGGTACGGGCAAAACAACAGTAGCGCGTTTATTGGGTAAAATTTATAAAGAAATGGGACTACTTAAAAAAGGTCACGTTTATGAAGTGGATAGGGCCGATTTGGTTGCTGAGTATATTGGCCAAACTGCACCAAAAACCAAGGAAGCAATTAAAAAAGCAAAAGATGGGGTATTGTTTATTGATGAAGCCTATTCTTTAGCAAGAAAAGATGATGACAACAAAGATTTTGGAAAAGAAGCCATTGAGGTACTGCTGAAGGAATTAAGCGACTCAACAGATATAGCCATTGTGGTTGCAGGTTATCCTGGGGAAATGGATGTGTTTTTGGAATCTAATCCTGGTTTGAAATCGAGGTTTGTTGTGCAATACGATTTTCCAGATTATACCCCACAAGAATTGGCGCAAATTGCCGATTATGCTGCGCTAAAACGAGGTGTCGAATTATCTGATAAGGCACATGGGGTTTTGAATAAGTTTTTGGTTGATAGATATAGAGACCGTGATAAGTATTTTGGAAATGCGCGTTTGGTAAATTCAATGCTCGATGAAGCCAAAATCAATTTGGGACTTAGAATCATGAAAACTGAACATCCACAAGATTTAGATAAACATGCATTGTCAACCATTGACGAGGCCGATTTGAATAAAATATTTGCTCAGAAAAATAGAATTTTGCCTGAAATACCAATCGATGAAGAACTTTTAAAAGATTCTTTGGCTAAGTTAAGAGGAATGATTGGACTTGATCAAGTGAAACAAGACATTGAAGAGTTGGTTAAATTAGTTCGTTTTTATAAAAGCCAAGGTAAAGACATTCGTAAAACATTTTCCTTACACAGTGTGTTTAGCGGAAATCCTGGGACGGGTAAAACTACCGTAGCCAGAATATTGGCAACTATTTATAAAGCCTTAGGAATTCTTGAGAGAGGACACTTGGTGGAATGTGACCGTCAAAGTTTGGTAGGGGGATATGTAGGTCAAACTGCAATCAAAACTTCTGAATTAATCAATAAGGCAATGGGCGGTGTTTTGTTTATTGACGAAGCTTACAGCTTGTCTGATGGCGGTTCAAATGACTTTGGAAGAGAAGCAATTGAAACATTGTTAAAAAGAATGGAAGACAAACGCGGAGAGTTTATTGTAATTGCCGCGGGTTATACCCAAAATATGGAGAAATTCATGGAATCTAATCCTGGGTTAAAATCAAGATTTGATAGGGTATTTAATTTCAAAGACTTTAATGCAGATGATTTGTATACAATTGCAATAAATCAATTGTTAGAGCATAATATTACCCCTGAGCCAAAGGCTTCAGACCATTTGATGAAGTACGTGGAATTTATGTATAAAACCCGTGACAAATATTTTGGAAATGGTAGAAGCATCAGAAAAGTGATAGAAGAGGCAATTAGAAATCAACATTTGCGATTGAGTGAGTTAACTGATGCCAAACGAACGCAAAAAACGGTGGCTACCTTAACTTTTGAAGATGTAGAAGAATTCTCAACTGAGGTAAGACCAAGTATCGCAAGTAGTGGCATTGGTTTCAGAGTTTAAATCATTTGAACCCTATAGTAATGGGAAGCGCTTTGTTGTTGAAATCAAACCAGGTTTGATTTTCCCAAGGTGACCCATCTGTAGCTATTTTCCCTTTGTAAGCGACCCAAGTCCCTTCCCAGTAGCAAACTCCAGAGGCAAAACTGAGTTTCTTACTTCTATTTACGAGTTCTCTAAAAAACAGATATTGCCCTGTTGGTGTTGCGGTATATGGAGATAATAATTCAGCAGCAGTTGTTCCAATGGGATTAAAGGTATAATCATTCCAACCGTCCGTAAAAGGATAACTGGTTTCTGCAATGATGCTTTGCTTGTTAAGGTAATAATTGATGGATTGCATAGTTGAAAATAAACTATCTAACGATTTGCCATGCCATTTAGGGTAATAGGAAATTCCGGCGATGTCGAAGTCTACGTTATGATCTCTTAGCCACCAAAAGAAACTCAATGCGCCACGATATCCGGCATAGTGAATGAGAATCTTCGACGATTTACTTGAAATTCTGGCTTGGTTACAACAAGCCCTTAGGGATTGAAAAAACTTAAGTGAATCGTAAGTTGAGGCAGTTGGCCAAATAAATCCGTTGTTTATTTCATTGCCTATTTGAATGATATATGGTTTTGTGGTTTTACAAACCAAATCAGTATAGCTTTTTAAGCTGTCAATAATTTCGTTGAATGGTTTGTTTTTCCATGTTGAGGGAATGGTTTGGGTGCCTGGATCGGCCCAGGTTTCAGAGTAATGGATGTCAATCCATGTTCTTAGACCTTTGCTTTCAATTTCCTTGGCAAATTGCGACATGGTTTGCAACGAATAATCGTTGTTATTGCCATACCAAGTTCTCAAACGGATTGTATTGACTCCATTGTCCCTCAGAAAATCCAAAACATTGACTTGTTTATTATTACTGTCGAAAAATTGGGTATTGGTTTTATTGATAAACACTTGTGCGCTAATGTCAATTCCAGCGATATATGGATCGGTTGTAGTTTTTGGAATTTCAATTGTTTTTGTAGTTTCTGGTTTACATGTCGCAAAAAGCAATGCTATACAAAGCGAGAATATCAAATGTAAATCCCTTTTCATTCTTTCGATTTTATGGTGAAAATACCCGCACAACGGGTTTTGCGTTGTTCCGTGCTCAATATAAAGCCTTTGTTGGGGATATAGCAAATACCTTCAATTTGTCCGTGTTTCATTTTGATTTTTTGTTTTTTAAATTCATTCCATGTGCCAAAATTTAATTTGCCAATGAATTGTTTTCCTCTGAAATTGTAACCGGTAATAAAAATTTCATTTTCGACTAAGCAAGCATCGGTTACTAAAAAATTGGGATTAAAACTGCCAATTAATTGGGCAGCGTGAAATCCTTTTGTCTTGGGTAGGCGGTAAATCTCAGATTTTCTATTTTGCCAATTTTTAGTTAGCAAATAAATGGAATCGCCTTTCACAAACATGGCTTCACAATCGAAATTGTGAAAAAAGCGAGATTCGAAATTGCTCTGTTCTGGGTAAAAGAATTGAATAGTGTCAACCTGTTCAACGCGGTTATTTTTAATTTGGCTTTTGGAAATTTTATAAACACACAGGTTTTTTCTATTTCCTGGGTTGTTGCCAACATCACCAATGTAAATAAAATCAGCATCCCCAGTTAGGGCTTCCCAATCGTTATTTTTCAGTGGAAGGGGAAATTGAGTTTTGATGATATTATCGTCATTTTGGGCAACTGTTGAATCATAGATATTCGTCAATCCAAAGATTTCTGCGGGATTTCCTCCGTCGTTGATTGTCCAAACAGTTGTTCCATCAAAATACAATCCTGAGGTTTCAGGAATTCCCTTAGGAAGCGGTATAAAATTCTCAAAACTGTACTTCGATTTGGAAATAGCCAAAAAATTCGTTATCTTGTTTTGTCCCTCAAGAGAATAACAAAATAAGCATATCAGCGTAAAACTGAGCTTTTTCATAACATTCAGAATGGATTGATTATCGACTCGGATTTTAAGGGACATAAATAATTTTCGCATTGATAACATCTGAACCACGGGTTATTTCAATAGGATAGGATCCTGCAGCAACATGAAGGTCATCGAAATTGATGGTTTCAAAATAATTGCCAGATTCTTGAATATTCCAATGCCTTTGATAAATGAATTGCTGTCCCAAAATCGTAGTAATTTTTACATCAATTACATCGCCTTTATTGGCTTTGAATGTAAATGTGGTTTTGTTGTGTGTTGGGTTAGGATACACATAAAAACTGAGCATATTGTTTTGCGTTTTCAATGCGGGTGTTTCGGTTACTACATTTTTAATTGTAGTGTCGGCACAACCCAATGAATTTCTCGCAATTAATTTAACAGGAGAGGTTTTATTGGAGTTAAAGTAATGAACAACCGTTTTGCCTGATGACGCTTTTGAGGTATCAAAAAACCAGCTGTATGTATATCCGGCAATTAGCGTATCGGTTGCCTTGAAAATTACACCGTAGCGGTTTGGATGTAAATTTTTATTCCAATCAACTTCTGATTGAAAGTCACTTTTTACCGCTGGTACAACATGAACCGTATCTGTTGCAACATTGCTATTGCAACCATTGTTGCTCACCGTTAAGTTTGTTTTATAATTGCCAGCGATTGAAAAGACAAATGTTGGATTTTTCAAATTTGATGTATCTAACTGTTCAATCTTCCAATGGTATTGGAGCGGGTTTCCATCGGGATTTAAAGAAAGATTTGTTAAGTTTAGGGTTTGTTGTAAAGCACAAATTGGATTTGGTTTTGCAGTAAATGCAGCTGTTGGATTTGATAAAATAGTGACAGATTGTGTTAGCGAATCGGCACATCCTTCAGGGAGATGATTTACCTTAAGCGTAATATTTTTCTTGCCAAATTTATTGAAAGAAAGATCTTGGCTATTTCCAGTAAATGAAACATTGTTTAACGTATAAACGTAAGTTCCAATGTCTTTTGTAATTGTTGAATTGGATATTTTAGACAATTCATTTTCGCAAAATGCAGAATCAAGCATGAGGGTTTTAGCATTGAGAATATCAAAACTTGGTTTCGCAGTTTCATAAATGCGGGCAATTTTTGAAATGGTATCTGCACAATTACGCATTGTTTTTACAATCAAAGTATTTTTGAAATCGCCAAACCCATTAAATGAATGGGGTAGTGGTATCGATACATTCTCTGATTTACCGTCGGCCCACAACCAATTGCTATAGATGGTTTCAAATGGGTTGATTGTACTCTTGTTCGTGACAATAAAACTATTGTTTTTGTCGCATTGAATGGAATCAACAAATTGGAAATTGGCTTTTGGTTGGGCATAAACTTGGATTTGTTTGTTCATGCTATCGATGCAATTTTTATCACTTTTTACAATCAATTGGATTGTGTAATTGCCTGATTGATTTAAGGTTGTTTTGAAGTTTAAGGTGCTGTTTTTGAATGCGGTATTCAATACTTGCCATTGGTAAGTTGAAATGCTGTTAAATACAATGTTAGATTGATTGGTACAACTGAAATTATTTCCTTTTAAACATTGTGCAACATTATTTATTGCAAAAGTAGCTTTGGGTTTGGCATACATTTCAATTTTTATTGCATCGGATGTATCCAAACATCCGGTATTATTTGCAATAGCATAATAAAGGCCAGTATCTTTGATAGTTAAATTGGAAATAGTAAAAAGCGAGTCTGTACTTTTTAAATTCCAAGAAGCATTATACCAATTGCTGGTAACTGCTATTCCATTTGATTCACTTACATTTAGCGTAATATTATTTCCTTCACAACTTGGGGAACTCCCTGTTTTTATGAATGCAATTGCTGTTGGTTTCTGGGTAACTTGAATAAACGCAGTTTTAATTATACTATCGGTTCCGTTCACTTTGAGTTTCACATTTTTGGGTCCACCAGAGGTGTAAACAATGTAATGTGGTCCTTTTCCTGAAATTTTATTAGGCACTGCCCCAACACCAAAATCCCAATCCCACTGTCCAATAACGCCTTCTGAAGTATCTCTAAAAACAACAGGCAAACCTGAGCAAACTTTAATTTTATTAGAATTAAAATTGGGAACAGTTACATCATAAACCAACGAATAATCTTCACCTTTTCCATATCCCAAATTTTTACAAGGGGTTGTGTCTATTGCGTAATAGTCACTTAATATTCTCATTGTAAATGGTTTATTTCGAGGGATATTAGCTGGCGGAGTAAACGTTAAAACAGCATCAGATAGTCCATTCGCTACTTTCGCACCCAAAATCTCACTTTTCCAGTTTTCAAATTTTCCATTGTTGTTATAATCTATGAAAACACGAATATTGTCGGGATAGCTAAGTCCACCTGTCACTTTTAATGTCTGCACCACATTGGGTTTTATTCTAAATACTTTGCTGTTGGTGTAGGAATTGTATTCCCCATCATCGAAATACATTCCAGTTTCATTTTGATTATCGCTCAAAACCACTTTGGTATGTCCTATGCCATAATTTACTGTTGAATAAGAGGTTGTGTTTCGACAATTCATGGTAGATGGAACGGGGAAAACCTTTATCCATAATTTCTTAGTAGTTGTTTTCACAGTTCCACAGCACCATGCAGTAAGAGAAACGCTGTAAACACCGGGTGCGGTGAATTGGATTTCTGGGCTCTTGCCAATGCTATCATTATTGATCCATTTAAAAGTAGATGGTTTCACTACCCATTTCAAGCTGGTAACCGATCCCTCCACGTTTTCATAAAGTTTTACTTTGCCTCCCACTGTGAATACAGAATCGAACGCATAAAAATTAACATTCAATTTAGGGGTGCTAAAGCTTCCATAATCAACCAAATTGCTTCGCCAAACACCTCTACCGTAAGTTGATGCGTAGATTGTGCTTTTCATTCGATTTTTGGGATAGTGATAAATATCCAAATCGGAAACATCTGCCCACATTGGAAATCCAGAAGAGAATTCATTGATCCCCGCGGCTCCCGAAGATCCATTTAAATACACATAAACTCCTCGGTCTGAGCCAATGTATATTTCTTCATAAATACTTGAAGTGTCGTATTTTAAACAATTGATTATTCCATAATTAAATCCGGATACGGGAGTGGCATTTCCAAAGTTTCCAATTGCCGACCAACTAACTCCTTGGTTGGTACTTTTATACAAAGTGGTATTTCCAGCCATGTACAAAATATTGCTG
>Ga0114971_10002681_pt1 | contig 12204 bp, 15 predicted proteins | sample M_140625_MF_Meta_FD_87320 | JGI IMG/M metagenome (GOLD analysis project Ga0114971, IMG submission 87320) | Freshwater microbial communities from Lake Montjoie, Canada to study carbon cycling - M_140625_MF_MetaG | ecosystem: Environmental > Aquatic > Freshwater > Lake | place: Lake Montjoie... | reverse complement strand
ATAGACAAAATATAATTTAATATATAGTTAATGGGAATTTGGAAGCAAAGGATAGACGAAAGTTGGTTGAAATGTACGGGTAGTTCTGGATTTAGAATAATAAATACATTAGGTGGTACGGAAGGTAGGGCAACTGCAATAAGTTTAAAACATACTAAAATAGATACTACTACTACTCCAATTGTAGATAGATTTCTTCCAGCAACTGCAACATTCACACCTACTCAAATAGACGGTTTCATCTCAACAGATATTGGTTCAAATACATTGTTAGGTGAAGGTGTTTATTCATATATTTTAGATTATTATTTTGGTCCGTCCATAAATAGTACAAATAGTTTTTCATCAAAAAAGAATTATCAATTTAAGACACATGTATATAACTTTGCTTATGCTGCAAATAGATCTACGGTAGAAAATTATCTTAACACAAACGCAAATAATCAATATAATGGAAGACTTTATAATTCATCTTTAAATATATTTAAGGGTGCACTTGGTATAAATCCTACATGGGAAGATAATTACTATTTTGATGTTCCATATTATATAAATTTTGATAAATCAAAGGCAACAACTCCAACAATGTATATATTATACTACTATTCAAGTCCAAAAGAGGATGTAGATTCTGGATTTGTTTCATTTACAAATAAATTGAAATCATCAAAAAAAGAAAATTTAGACACTACTACAGGTGCACTGATTGATTATTCTTTCGGAGGAGTCAATTCGCCAACACAATCTGTATATCATGCAGGATATGGAATCGGAGGATTAGAGATAAATGAGATAGGTTGGAAAATACAAGGGTATTCATTCGCATCTTATGATAATGATCCGTATATCGGAGACTACTCTACATGCAATTCATCTAATCCTTCAGGTGCTGGTGCCACAAACTCATATTCTGGTGACATAGTTAATAATACACTTCCAAACAAACTAGCAATAAAAAGATGTTTATTCGGAAAAGGTTGGTATTATGATGATGATAATAATGAATATACTTGGTATGATCAACAATTTGATGTAGTGGACTTAGATGATAACAACAATCCGGTTGGAGGAGATACAGGTCTTCAAGAGTCTCACTATGGATATAGAGAGAATAACTATATTGCAAAATACATACCTTTTCAAAAATTTAACCTATCTTTTTTATATGAAAATCTTAGGTCAGATTCAGGTATAAAGATATACCTCTCACCTACACTACCTACTTCAAAATCATTAGGTAGTAGTAAATATCAAGGAATATTGTATTATCCCGACACATACTATTTATTGGGACTGCAATATCTAACAAATTTAGATAGAGGTTTAAGTTTAGTTAGTAATAGATACCAATTACCGGATGGTGGACTTCCAAAAGGTGATGGTACAACATATTCATTTGCATTAAAGAGAGATGTATATGCACCAACTACGGCAGCAGGTAGCTTTACACAAACAAAATTTTTTCCCACAACCGGATCAGGCTATCCTATAGTGACTTTAACTAACTTACCACCAGTAGCAATAGGAAGTGTAATAACACTTTCTCTTCAAGGACAAGTAGGTAATTCGACAATATCAAAATTTGAAAAGTCATATACAATGACTGCAGATAACAACTTTTTATTAGCATTTAATACAGAAATACTACCAGGTGGATTTATAGCTTCAAATACTGGAAAATCATTTGTTTTAACGGCGACAGCAAACACTACTTTAACCGTAACAGGAACTGATCAAGCATCCGGATTTAGACTAGGAAAGGTATGGGCAACAATATCAATTAAAAAACCATCTGATGCTAGTAGAAGTACCATAATAAAAGATTATAGTGGTTCCGATCCAAAAAAAGCATTAGTAAACAATATATTTGTAGATGATGATAATACAAATCTTAAAGAGATACGAGTAAATATCACACTAAGACATACATATGTAGCGGATATGATAATAAATCTTAGAGTTCCAAATGGAAAAGTAATAAATTTAAAAGCAAAGTATTCAGGTGAATACTTCAATGATTTAAGAAAAATAACCTTCACCACAGACACCAACATACTTAGAATGCAGGATTATACTATTCACCGAAATGTAAAGGCGGATTGGTGGCCAAACAACTGGGGATTCAAAGATGGAAAAGGAGATATCTACGACCCTATCGGAATCACACCATCGTTTTCTGCAGATCCACTAATAGCACCTTGGTTACCTGCACCTTATAACGGACCTTACAACTTTGACTGGTCTCAGTTAAGAATAAGACCTGGTTTAACATTCCAAATGGATAAAAATAATGGACAAGGTACAACCGCTACATTAAATGGATTTAATAATATCTATACAACTGTAGAAGAAGAGGTAGATTTTAGATCCAGTGTAAATGACCTAAAATATTTAGTGAATGATGATGGTACTTTCAATGGAACATATTCATTATACATAAAAGATGATTGGGGTGGTGATAGTGGTATGTTCGAAAATTGGAATCTAGAATTTTTATACAAAAAAGTATATACTCCTATATTGACACTTACACAAAGTGATGTTTCAAATTCAACAAATCCAGGTGCTGCAAAATTACAATATCTATTTGGATTAGAAGGAAATCAATATTTATTCATAGTAGGTGATAAAGTTTCAAAAAAAGTAGATCCGAACGTTGTTATTACAACAAGTACAGGTACTACTCAATCATTGTTTTTATTAAGATCATCTCTTAAAAATCTTAAAATTGATGGAGGTTATCATGATGCAAATAACAGACTATATAGAGTAAATGACGATGTTTTTGGAGTGAATAATTCTGCGACGACAAATCCGACAAATCCGTCGACTAACTTACCAATAATTTCATTAGGATCAACCGTAGGATCGACTACACCTGTGGCCACAGATTCCCAATTTCAAAACTCTGAAGGATCTGGTGGTGACAATACATTCTCTCTTATGAGTTCGATTCCAAACGTATCATATTCTACTTATGTAGGTAATGGTAACCTAAATGATCCAAACACATTATCTTTAAGTGCAGTAAGTGCTAAAATAGGAAATGGTAAATTTATTTCGGGAATATGGGAAAATGGTGCTTGGAATAGTGGGTGGAGAAAAGATGAAAACTTACAAGAGTTCTATAATATATCAGACTTTTTCTCTTATAATAGAGACAAAAGATGGAGATTTTCTATATCAGGATCAATAGATTCAGTTTCTAAATTTAAAATAGGTGATAAGGTGTCAATAGGAAATATCGTTGCAATAGATGTAAATGAACAAAGAAAGATTATTAAAGGATACTTTACTATAATGACAAAAACCGCTACTTCAATCGCAGTAGAATTTGAAAGTGACTTTCCTATAAGAAGAATAAAAATAGATTCTGATATACATAGAATATACATAACTAAAAATGTTTGGCTTACTGGTGGATTCTTTAATGGATACTTTACAGGAATATGGAACAACGGATATTTCAAAGGATTCCCTTACATAACCGAAATGTTTGATACACATTGGCTTGATGGTAAATTTGATGGTGGGCATTTTCAATCTAGGAAAAGAAGCTTAAAATTCTCTAATACTTATCTAGCAACGATGGATAGAATAAAAGTAGGAATTATATTCAATTATATGCATAAACTTACCGTAGGTGATTCCATAACGATTTCATCAACGTTCAGTACATTTGGTGCAACAAAAGTAATTTCTGTTCCAGATGATTATAAGATTGTGATAGACATGGATTGGGATAATACAAAAGATCCAAATACACATGGTGGTACTGTCTCAGGAAATATATCAACCAATATATCTACAGGACTTGTTCAGAATCTGGATTTCAATGCAAACAATGCATCTAAGGTAACTTCCCTGCAATCGATGGATAATACAAGAGTCTTTATTTATGATTCATGGATGGATGTAAACTTTGATGATACAAGTGCTGTAAATATAGGGAAACCACAATCTACAATAGATAATACTATATCTTCGTATGCATATTCGGATAATAACTTATATGGATATCCAACTTATGATGTCTTATCTAGTAATGTTACATTCAGAGATAGTTTCTCAAATACCGTTAGAAAATACAGATTGGGTTCTAAATATAAAATATATGAAGACTATATCGGAGATGCTGGAGATTTTGGAGAACATTTTGACATAACAGGATGGACCACAAAATTTGGTGCATACAAAAAGAATACTTTCCCTTTCGTCGAATTAAAAACAAAGGGGTCACAATTACCTACATCTGCGGAATTTGTAAAACAAGGTTGGGTAATAAACAAAGATGGAGATGCAGCTGCTGCAATCTCTTTTGAGAGAACAACAGAAGCGCTTGATGATGAAGATCCAGCTGCAGGTAAAGAAATGAGTGTGAAATCTGTAGGAAAGGGTGGTGTTTTAAACATACAACCATCTTATGATGTTGCAAATAGAACAAACACACCTATAGCAAAACAAAGATATACTATCATAAAATTCGATTTAATACAAGCACTTGTTCCTGATTTTATATTTGAAGATAGTAATATATTATATGATAATAGTTCTAAATATCAACCTCTAATACATTTTAACAATCTAAACTACGCATTAAGAAAAGTTTATGTTCCAGGAATAGGTTATAGACAGAGAAAGTTGGATACTACATATTTCCCAGTATATAAAAATATAAACCATGTTACGACTCCAAATAAATCTAAGATAGAGTACTTCTATAATAAAACAAACTTATCTATGTCATTCAGAGGAAATGGACTTGATGGTGCAAACATATCAACATTCGTAATAGACAATATGAAGTTATATGAAGTAGATATGATACCATTCTTTCAATATTTCAATACTAAAAATATAAACAAAAGTGTATCGGTTCCTTATCAAGCAATTGCACCTAATGTAGAATATGTAGAAAACGAATTCTCTCTATTGGATAATAGCATATATGGATTAGATAGTTTCTATATTTATCAACCAAGTGGTGAAGTTGCTATACAAGCAGAATCCGCAGCAGCGGCTGCTGAAGCGGCACTTCAAGATCCAATTATTGCAGAAGTAATAACGCCAACAAATGGTGAAACTCCGGGTGGTGATGGTGAAACTCCGGGTGCATGGGGTGATCCGGATAATCAACCACCATCACCACAATTTAATAGTGGACAGGGTAATCAAGCACCCGGTGGATCTTTTGGATAATCATTTAACAATCAAAAGATAACCAGACTTTCCGGGCTCATTCTTTGAATGATGTCCCATAGAGTCTACTTTTGTTTCTTCTCCGTCTAATTTTATACCCGAAAGTTTTTGCTTACCCAAAATTCTTTTTTCACCGTTGCATTTCTTACAAGGTGTCATTCCAATCTTACCCTGACCAGAACAGAAAGAACAATTCTCACCTCTATAATCTTTTCCACTTCCTTCGCAAAAATCACAACCATCGTCAGCATCAAAAGTTCTTAATATATTCCCGTCAACATCTTTTATGACTATTTTGGAAGAAAGATCTTTTCCAGATCCGGCACATGATTTACATTTGACATATCTTTCATATTCAACCGATCCATTAAAATCATCACCTACTTTTATCTGTATATTAAGAACTTCAGAATCTTTGAACTTATCTCTTTTTGTTTTTACATCATCATATTCCAATTCTGAGTTTATGTTGAATAGTTCAAAATACTCGTTGTAGTTGTTTCCAAACTTAGACTTTAAATCATAGTCTAATCGTTCTTTTGAACATAGAACATCATATGCCTCGGTCAGTTCGGCAAAAAATACGGCATCACCCTTTTTATCCGGATGGTGTATAAAACTCAATTTATAATAGGCCTTTTTAATTTGCTTCTTATCAGAGGTATTTGTAACACCCAATAAGGCATAATAGTTCTTTCCTAAATTCATTTTGTCATTTTTCCTATTTTTTCATTGGCAAGCTGTCCGTCATCGTTCATCACTATGTCAACGACTTGCTCGGAAAATTCGTCTTCAATTACAAGACAATCAGGCATCGATATATATCGAACCAGTGATTCCAAACCTTCTTTGTATTTCATTATTATATCTTCTTTGTTGATGTACCTTTTGTTAAATCCCATGTTTTTAGTTTTTAGTCTTCTAATCTGTATTTGTTATTTATATATACGGCTCTTCCTTTAGCAGCTCTTTTCTTATCAGTTGTTTTGATAAACTCTTTTCTTGCCCTAAGTTCTTTAATCATTTTGGTTTTGTCCCACTTTCTTTTGAGCTTCTTCAATGCAGATTCGATTCCGCCTTTTCCTACTTCTACTTCTAACATATTTTACATCTCCTTTCCTAATATTCTGTCTATCTTCAAGTCTCTTATGAACGCGGTTCTTTCTTGTGTAGACATTTCTTTGAAATCATGATACTTCAAATCAATACCCATTATTTCTAATGCAAACTCTATAAAATCTATCATCTTATCATCGTCTCTTTTAGACCATGAAATAGATCCAGAAGAATCTGTTGTCAGATATGCACCGGGAGTTCCAGAAACAATTGTAGATATGTTATTTGAATGCATTGCCATATTATTCTTTTAGTTTTAAATACCTAATTGTTTTAATTTTTCTACTCTAAGTATACACTTCGTATCGTCGGTTCCATATTCAGAAATACAATAGTCTTTTATACAAAGGTCGTATGTCATCCAATCAAAATCATCTACTGAAGTTTCATTGAATAGATTATAGAAATCCAAAGCACATCGTCTTTCTATTTCGCGAGTTTTGGCAGCATCGTCCCATTTCTGCATACGAGCAAAGTCTTGCTTCAACGACCTAAAATTTAGGCACTCAATAAGCTTCTTCTCCAACTTGTTCATTTCCAAATATATCATTTTCCAAATAACTTACTTCTTCTATAGATGAAAAAACTTCTTTGTTTATTTTAAGAATCCTATCGAACATCTCTTGGTTCAAAATTGCGTGGTGAACTACGAATATATTGATGTTATATTCGTTTGCAAACGATTTTAAGAGTGTTAAAATAGAATCTATTCCCTCTATATCAATAGATGAAAAAACTTCGTCTAAGAAGAGAATATTGATGTGTCTTTTAGTTCTGATAAGTTTTAAGTAAGCAATAAGAATAGCAATATTTACACGTTTATTTTCACCGGTGCTCAATGAATCACTTTCAATCAAAGATCCAAATTGTCTAATTTCTGCGGTAAATGTTTCGTCAAGTTTTACACCAAATGGAATACCCATCTTACTGATGTTTTCTCCAATAAAGTGGTTTAAGGGTTTGATAATACCTGCGATAATAGACTTTTTAACACCGTCTTCACCAAAGATTCTATTAAGTTCTTTGTAAAAAAGTTCTTTGTCTTTACTAACTGCAGCATTGTCTTTACTCAAAGACTTTTTGTCTTCTAATTCTTTGATAGAGTTTTCGAATTCTTCGATGTTTGGAGATACTGCTTTAGATTCTTGGTCTTTCTTTCTGGTAAGTTCTTCAATTTGAGATTTACAGTTCTTTAAGAAATAGCTCATATCATTAAAAGTGGTTGTAGTCGTTCCTGCAATCTCTTTTAACTTTGTTTGTCTTTCTTTGATAGTTTTGATATTATCTTCGATTGTTGTTTTTACTTCTTCAAACTTAGCTTTCTTTTCTACAAGAGCATCTCTCAAAGAATTAAAGTGATCAGAATCAAAATCTGTTCCACAAGTGGGGCACTTCCCGGAATCATAAAGATCAATTTCTCTTTGAACGTTCTTAATGTCGTTCTGAACCGTGATATATTGTTTTTTCTCTGCATCGATTTCTGTTATTAGTTGTTCTTCTTTTTCTTTAATCTTATCAACTTTTTCTTTCAATGTTTTATAGTCATCTTTCTTAGATGCCATTTGTTTCATAAGCTCGTCGATGTCTGCCTGGATGTTCAACTTTTCTTTTTGAACAGTTCTTTCTATTGACTTTTGTATAGAATTGATTGAATCTTCAAGAGTTTTTATCTCTGAATCCAAAGAAGCTATTCTAGTTTTGTTGGATTTATTTAAGTCTTTAAGAATGCCGTTTAGAATATTGATTACTTCAAGGTTGAAAAGCTTGTCCAAAAGTAGTTTTTTCTCATCATTTGAAAGTGATATAAAATTTTTAAATGAGTCTACACTCATACTGATAAACGATTTGAAAGTCTCGACATCCATACCTACATATTTTTGTATAGCATCATCGATGTTTGTTTTACCTGCCCTTTCGTTTAGAATTCCGTTTTCCCACAACTCTAGTTTATTTGGTGATATCCCTCTTTTAACTTCCACATCAACTCCATTTGAATTGAATTTTATACCAACTTCCATATCGGTCCTATTTATTCTATTTGGAAGTGTTGATAAAGTGGTCCATTTTTTCTTTCTACCATTCTGAACTTTTCCATATAACGAAAATTCCCCACATTCTATAAGTGAAGATTTACCCTGGCCATTGTTACCCATCAATAGTATCAATTTTCCAGAATCTTTTTCGAATTTTACAACCTGTGGTGAATTTCCATATGATTTGAAGTTTTTTATAGATATTTCAGATATTATCATATACAATTATTTTTTTAATATATACTAAAAATATAGTAAAATGTTTATGAAAGAATGTATAAAATGTCGGTTAGAAAAAGATGATATACACTTCAAGGCAAAATCTTACAAATGTGATGAGTGTATAAGAGAATATCAAAAACAATATAGAGAAAATAATAAATCCAAATCAAAGGAATATCAAAAACAATATTATGATGAAAATAGGGAAGAGATATTGGAGAATGTTAAAAAATACACCAATGAGAATAAAGAAAGAATAAAAGAATATAAAGTAGAGCACTACAATTTAAATAAAGAAAAGATTTCTAAATATCTAAAAGAATACTATCAAGAAAATAAAAAAATACTAAATGAGAAACATAAATTGTACATGGTGAATAATAAATCCATATTAAACTATAAAAGAAATATTAAAAACAAAGAAAATAGGAAAGAGCTATCAGAAAAAGAGAAATTAAGAAGATTAAACGATCCTCTTTATAGACTAAAATGTAATATAAGAACATATGTAAGAGGCTCTATTAGATATAAAGGATATAAAAAGACAACAAAAACTGAAAATATTTTAGGATGTTCTTTTAGTGATTTTAAAATACATCTCGAATCCAAATTCGAAAGTTGGATGACATGGGATAATTATGGATTATATAATGGTGAATTAAACTATGGTTGGGATATAGACCACATAATACCATTGTCATCCGCAAAAACAGAAGAAGATATAATACAATTAAACCATCATAAAAATCTACAACCACTTTGTAGTAAAGTGAATAGATACATCAAAAAGGATATTTTGGATTTTATTCTTTGAATTCTATGTCGTCTGGATCTACCTCATCTTCTACGAATCCGGTCTCACCATCATACTCTAAATATTTAGAGAAATCTACTTCGTCCATTCTAGTAAGAAGTTCTTCACACGGAATAAGTTTTTTCAGAGTGTTTGTCAATAGGTCTTGATATCCGTCCCATAACTCAATCTTAGAGCCTATCTTATTTTCAACTTCTTCAGAAACAGTAATCACCAAATTGTCGGGTGTATAGAAAATGGTTCCCTCAGAGAAGGAACCATCACAATTAACGGAAAGTAGTACCAAGATACCACCATCCATCTTACCCATATAGTCTACTATGTCTATCTTAATTTCCATCTAATATTTCAGTAAGTTTTTCGTCTCTATAATCGATAAGATAACCACTTTTGATTAGTGTATTCATTATAGATATACCCATCTCTTTTCTTCCATCCTGAATAGAATAAAGCATGTCTTTATAGTAAGAATGTATCTGATCTCTTTCATCCTTCTCTTCCAGTTTGTGTAGTTTATTAAGGTCTAAATAATAGTTTTCAATTTTCATCAAAGACATTAGATTTTGTCGCCGATGATAAACTCCAATTTCTTGAATCTATCGTCAGTATCGGTGAAGATTATTTCCACCTTATCGATATCTTTGAATTCTTTGGCCTCACCTGTGAATTCATTTACCATCACGTCCTTTTTATAGATTATATCTACTCCTGGCTCTTCACCTAAGAATCTTCTCATATCTTCTTTTATCTGTGATAACTTCCAGTCGTCTGTTCTGAAGTTTATCTTTGCGATATATTCTTTTATCGCCATTTCTTTCATTGAACCAATCATGTCTTTTATATTATTTTTTATTCTATTTGTTTAGAACCTTCCACCTCTATCTATGTAGTAGGTATTGCTCGATTCTATAATTTCAAAATTCTCATGAAGCTTTAAGCATTTACTTTTAAAAGTAGCTATGTCTTCTTCATCTAAATCAAACCATTCACCTGATATTTTCTTAGGTTTCAAAGACCTGTGGAAAGTTGCCTCTATCTTTCTAGCCCATTTCGAAACGAAAGAATCTACAATTATTAGTTCCGCTGCGTTTCCTGTTTTAAACTCTTTCATCCTTTCAGGAATAGATCTTTTTGTTATTCCTATCTTGTATAGTTTTTTACCATTTACATCTGAAGAAATCAAATAAATGTTTATCATGAAGTATATATTCGCGCTTCATGACTCCCATCCGAACTTTATTCAGATGTTCCGGAAACTCCAGGATGACCGAGCGTGCCTGTAATACCTATAGGACCATCCTTCATTATAGGATAAAGACTTTCGTCTTTGAATATCTTTGAAATCTTCATCCTTCTTGTCATAGACAATCCGCTTTGTCTAAGCCCTTTCATCACTTCTGGCGGAAGCCAATAGTCGGAGTTTCTCTCGGTCGCATAGACACCTGGACTTTTAAATATGTTTGCCATTATAGTATAGTGTTTGATTCTGTTCCGCCGTATTGGAAATCTAAATAGAAAAGATTACCTCTGGGTCCTACCGACTCTTTGTAGTCTGGGTGGTCTTCTACTTTCATCTCTTCAAATTCTTTGTCTTCGACAATTGATTCAATCTTTCGGTCCCTATTTTCTATCTTCACATCTTGTCGGATGGTTTCCATCTCTGGACCTGAGTTTCCACCACCAATCGGTGCTACTGAAACTAAGTCAAGACCTATCGTTTTCGCGAATATTTGCTTAGCAATAGGTAGAAGTGTTGGAAATTCTTCCGTTGTGATGCTCGATAGTGTGGTTTCGTTGTTTGAGTGCATCTCTGCATATTCCGACATCCATTCTGCTGATCCGGTCATACCCATACTTTCAAGAATTGGAGCCCACTTCTTAATAGTATCTTCTTTTGAAGGTATATTCATGATTTTTGCTTTTCTTTTTATATGAAAAGCCAATGATTTAGTTTAATGCTTGATAAGCAGCTTTGATTTCGTCTTCTAACGCAGCAAAATCACTTTCTTCTATTTGTTTAGAAAACTCTCTTTTGAACCAGTTTATCATTTCTTGAATAACAACTTCTTCAGCTTCTCCGTTTCCATTACTAGAGTAGAATTCATCATCATCAGACCACTCAGAGATTTCTTTAGTAACCATTGAAGAAACTTCTTCTTCTGAAAAATGTTCTCTTATTTTGACTATCGCGAAATCTATATCAAGATTAGTATTTTCGTTGTATTTTCTTAGATATCTCATTTCATTATTTAAGTTTTATGTGGATATATAACCAGTATGAGTTTGCTTTTACACTGATAAGCACTTTACTTCCCCAGTTTTTTGAAAGAAGCCAGGTAACAAAGTTGCTTTTTAGGTTAGCCAATTCAGATTCGTCTAACTTACCGTTGTCCCATTTCCCAATTCCTTGATATCCGAAACTCATTACTCTGTCTTTAAGTTCTGGTTTAAGTCTTTTTTCGTGATATCCCGGATTATATTGAATCATATCAGACTTTGCTTTACCAAGTGTGATAATATCGATATAAGAAAGATTTACAAGTTCTTTTTTAAGAGCAAATGCAGATTTAGCTTCTATATTATTAAGCCATTTTATTACTGTTTGATTTAGTTTGAAACTACCGAATGGTGTAAAGTTACCATCATAAGAAACTCCGTATTCAAGTTCACCATCACATTTAACACCAAAATAAAGGCCTGTCTCGTTCTTTCCATAGTCTATGTACTCTAAGTATGGAACTAAAGATTGGAATCGACTGAAGACTTGTTTTACCATTTCTGCCTCTAAATTATCATAAAGATAAAATAGTAAAAAGTTAT
>Ga0114971_10002678_pt1 | contig 12206 bp, 14 predicted proteins | sample M_140625_MF_Meta_FD_87320 | JGI IMG/M metagenome (GOLD analysis project Ga0114971, IMG submission 87320) | Freshwater microbial communities from Lake Montjoie, Canada to study carbon cycling - M_140625_MF_MetaG | ecosystem: Environmental > Aquatic > Freshwater > Lake | place: Lake Montjoie... | reverse complement strand
CCCATGCCCATGCCCAGCGAAGTCGCACTCTCGCCTCCATCGGTTGGAGTGCAGTGTGTGATTTTTTTAGTTACAGCCACAACCCCCCCCACCTACACCAGCACCACCGAAAGAGCCTTCTTTGCTGAAGTAGGTGTGTTCTGTGAAACTTTGATCCAACACGTCCACTTCAAAGGTCATTTCAGGTTTGGCCAAAAAACCCTTTTCCCAAGGAGACACAGGAGTGATGAGCGCACAAGACGTGAGCAGGCAAGAAAAGATACTTAAGCATAAAAGCCTGATCTTTGACAAGAAGCAACGATGACTGAACAAATCAAGCCCCATATGAACGAACGAAATCAGTGACTTGAATATACCTCAAGCCCAAAGCAATTGGCAATAGACAATAGGCCAAAGATTGCTCTCATTTTTTGACCCTTTGAAACGTAGAGATGCTTAGACGCGCTTAAGGGATCAGGGCCAAGAACACGCCAAAGGCTCAAACCAAGGCCACATTCAATGGGTCGTAAGAGTAAAGCCATTGGGCCCTTGATTTGGTCAAGTCTTGATCAGCAAATGCCCTCTTCATTGCACCCACATCCTCGATGCGGTACAGGCCCCGACTCTCAGTGGAGCCGACGACAATTTTAGAAGTGCGCTCAATTCGGTTGCGCTGAAAAAGCTGCAGTGCATCGGGTACATTCGAGCACTGCTCTAGGCATCTTGCAATCACTGCTGCGTCCTCGATGGCCATGGCGGCTCCTGAGGCCATGTAGGGCAAGGTCGGGTGTGCAGAGTCGCCTAAAAGAGTTGCTCTTTGTGTGGACCAGTTGATCACAGGAGGACGGTTGTTCAATGCATAACGATAACAAGCATCTTGATCGATTGCATCAATGACCGTTTGGATCATGGGGTGCCAGCCTTCATAGTCACGCTTTAACTCCTTCCAGGGTCTTTTTTGTGTCCAAGACTCTTCTTCGGGTTGATCGTGCTCAACCAGACCCACAAAGTTCATCAATGCGCCAGCTCTTAAGTAATACATCACCGCATGTTTTTTAGGACCACACCAGACAGTGGAGACGGTTTGCATGATGTCTTTGGGCAACTTCTCAACCGGGACGATCCCACGCCAGGCAATATCTCCGGTATAGCTCACTGGCGTTTGACCGAGAATTTGAGTGCGAATGGCCGACTTGATGCCGTCAGCGCCAATGAGCACATCCCCTTGGATGATGCGGCCGTCAACCATTCTCAACTTGACGCCATGATCGGACTCCTCATAGCTTTGCGCCTTGGCATTCAGAGTGATGCAATCGGCATCCATACCATGCACTGTTTTGGCCAACAGTTGATGCAAGTCAGCTCGGTGCAAATGGAAATAAGGGGCTCCAAAGGCTTGTTCATGCTCTTTTCCTAAGGGAATTCGGTGCATCAATTCCGCTGTGTCATACCTCCTGTATTCAAAGGCCTGTGGTCGAACAGCAAACACATCCAACTCCTCCTTGAGTCCCAAGTCATAAAGGACTTTGACCGCATTGGAGCTGCTTTGAATGCCAGCACCGACCTCAGCCAATGCACTCGCTTGCTCGAAGACTCGAACAAAAAAGCCCCTCTTTAGTAACTGTGCAGCGGCGGTGAGGCCCCCGATTCCAGCTCCAACGACAATGACTTTGAGATCTTGTTTCTTCATTTTCAATACCTAAGAATTGCAATCATTTTAAGGGTGAGTACAAGGCTTGGGGCAATTCAAGTTTAAAAATATTTGACTGCTTTAGAATAGCTCCTGCGCAGTGTGGCCATTGGGCTTACTGTTTGCAGCACCTGTGCAACGCAATCGCGTTTCATGACTTAAAGAGGAGATGAGGCTTTGAGCACCATTGGTTTTTTCGATTCTGGCTTGGGCGGACTCTCCATCCTTGAATTGGCTTTGGATCAATTGCCTTTGCATGATTACGTCTATTTGGCCGACACTGCGCACAACCCCTATGGACAGAGAGCCAGTACTTGGATCAGGCAGCGAGGCTTGGCCATTGTTGAGCATTTGAGCCTCAAAAGAGGCTGCGATGTGATTGTCGTGGCCTGCAATACAGCCACAGCCGAGGCCATACATGACATTCGCTTGCACTTTCCTCACCTTAAAATCATTGGGGTAGAACCCGGTATCAAACCGGCCACTCTTCAATCAAAAACCAAAACCATTGGAATCTTGGCCACCAAGGCAACACTGGAGAGCAAAAAGTTCAATAACTTGATCAGCACAATGCCCTCGGGTTTTGAGTTTTTAAAAATACCAGGAACGGGCTTGGTTGAACTGATCGAGGCGGCTTTCAAAGATGAATTACGCATTGAGATGTGGCTTCAAGAGCATCTTCAGGGGCTTCGTAAAAGCCATGCCGATACCTTGGTTCTTGGGTGCACGCATTACCCCTTTATCAAAGACTTGGTTCAAAACCACCTGGGACCTCAAACCCAGCTGATTGACACAGGACAGGCCGTTGTGAACCATCTTGCCAGACATCTGCATCAAGAAGATGTCTCGATAAAGCCGACAAAGAACAAGGGAAGCTTGCTTTTGTTGTGCAATATAGACCCGAGTTTGTTTTTATTCAAAGCCCAAAAACTTTTAAAACACCCATTGATTGCCAATGCAAGCACTGAATTTTTAGCTCTGTGAGCTTGGGACATCCTCCTCAGAGTTCGCCACAGACTTCAAAAGAATAGCTTAGACCTTTTTTTAGCAAACAAGAGAATGAATTGATGCGGATCGGAAGGGGCTATAATGTATGATGAATTTTAAATTCATCATACATCCAAATAAAATGTTCTTGTTGCCCATCAGATTGGCTTTGATCAAACGCTCGTGTGCGTTGGGTTTGTGGTGCTGTGCCAGTCTTGTTCACGCACAAAACATGACGGGCATCAGGCTTACTCAAGCACAGATTCAAGACATTGAAATTTTTGGGCACGACGACAACTCTATTGGAAGCTCTGAGTCCGCATCCAAAGGCGTGATCAGCTCCGAGATGCTCGTGAGCCGAGCGCTTTTGCGCCCGGCAGAGCTGCTCGAGTACATCCCGGGGATGGTCGTCACCCAACACTCTGGGGATGGTAAAGCCAATCAATATTTTTTAAGAGGTATGAACTTAGACCATGGCACTGACTTTGCCACCTCTTTGAACGGCATGCCCATCAACATGCCCACACATGCCCACGGACAGGGCTACAGCGATCTGAACTTTTTAATTCCTGAATTGGTCCAACAAGTCGAATACAAAAAAGGGCCCTACTACGCACAATCGGGCGACTTCTCTTCAGCTGGCTCAGCCCACATCGCCTATCGCACTCGCCTAAAGGAGCCCTTTGCCGAGCTCAGTGTAGGTCTTCATGGGTACCAGCGAGCGGTTGCAGCCAACTCAACCACGCTTGGCGAGGACCTGCATCTGATCACGGCCCTTGAGCGCATGAACAACAACGGCCCTTGGAGCAACCCCGAGGGGCTGAGAAAAACCAATGCTCTTCTCGCCTTGTCTCAAGGCAGCAAGAGCAACGGATGGTCAAACTTTTTTTCTGCTTACCAGGCTCATTGGAACTCCACCGATCAAATTCCAGCGCGCTTGCTCACCGAGGGGCAATACCAGGGACAAGCCTTTGGGCTCTTTGATGCCGTGGATCCAAGTGACGGGGCCCAAACAAATCGCTACAGCCTTTCAGGCGAATGGCAAAACTTAAACAAAACGCACATTGACAAAATCAATTGGTACAGCATTTACTCTGATCTGCGTATCTTCTCTAACTTCACCTATTTCACAGACCCCGTAAAAAGGCCTTATGGGGATCAATTCGAACAATTTGAAAGAAGAAACACCCTTGGTGGCGCACTGAGCAGAAGTTGGCTCTCTGATGACCGGGGCACTTATGCTTACATCAACACCTTGGGCCTGCAATTGAGGCAAGACTTCATCCGTTTGGGACTGAACAACACCGCACAACGCAAGGTCATGCAAAACGTTCGGGACGATCAAGTCAAGCAACTGCAAATTGGCTTGTTTGCAGAAAACGAGGTGTATTGGCTGGAGTGGCTCAAAACCATTGCAGGACTGCGTTTGGATCAGTTCGATTTTCAGGTCAACAGCTTTCTTTTGTCGCAAAATTCTGGCGTTGCTCGCAGCATGAAGATGTCGCCAAAGTTGTCATTGATCTTAGGCCCATGGCACAAGACCGAATTCTTTTTCAACCATGGCCAAGGTTTTCACAGCAACGATGCCAGAGGAGTCACTGCAAAATTTGATCCCGTCACTCAACAAGCATTGTCTCCTGTTCCAGGACTGACCTCTTCAATGGGTCAAGAATTGGGTCTAAAAACACAAGCGTTTAAAAACCTTCAGTCTAGCCTTGCGATTTGGAGGCTGAACTTCGCATCAGAACTCTTTTACAGTGGAGATACTGGAACCACCCAAGCTGGCCGTCCAAGCGAAAGAAAGGGCTTGGAAATGGCACACCACTGGACACCCAGTGATCAACTGCAAATAGATGCAGCGCTTGCTTGGACGAGGGCCAGGTATGCAAACAACGACCCCGCAGGTCACTTTATTCCCAACGCCGTGGATAAGGTGGCCAATCTATCGCTCGCCGTTCGCAACACAAGATCCTGGTCTGGCTCGCTGGGGGTCCGATACATTGGTGCGGCGGCTTTGATCGAAAACAATGCCGTGCGCTCGGCTCCAAGTGTCACAACCAACCTGCGGATTGCCAAAAAAATCAATCCTCAAACCGATATCACCCTTGATCTATTGAATGTGTTAAATCGCCACAACAACGACATTGCCTACTTTTACAACTCTCGACTCAATGGTGAGGCCCTGTCCGGGGTCGAAGACTTGCATTTGCACCCAAGCGAACTCAGAACCTTCAGATTGGGCACAAAAATCAAGTTCTAACATGGGCTCTTCAGGGCGGGAATCCTTCTTTTTTCTTGCACTGACACACGCTCAATTGAAATGAACCCTGACGCCCACTGGGCCAAAAGAAGAAGACTTTCAAAGCGCTCACCATTGCTTAAAAGCCAAAAATCGCTCCCTAAAATGAGCTTTCAGCGGGAAATAGTTGAATTTAAAGCCTTTTTACACGAACTATTTGATAAATAATTTTGCTTTGGATGTTGATTTATAGATTGAATACCCTAAAATTTGGGGAGAGTGAACTTTTATTCAACGATTGAATGGGTCTTTTGCTTCATCACAGATGGTCAACCCCTTTTAACAAACTAGGAAATCCCAAATGGCAACGTATCCGATAGTTCAAGACAAAGTCAATACCAATCCCGTCAATCCCATGATCGACTCCAGGATGGGAGAAAAAACCACCAATATCCACATTGGTGAAGGTGTAGTGATCAAAGGCTCCATTACGTTGCCAGGCCATGCCACAGTCAATGGGTCGGTGGATGGTGAATTAAGAGCGGGTAGTCTTGAAATCGGTAAAACAGGTGAAGTCATTGGCAAGGTGTTTGCCAATCGAATCAGTGTCTCTGGCATCCTAAATGACGAGGTCCATTGCAAAGAACACTTTCACATCAGCTCAACAGGTCGCGTCACTGGCAATTTAGAATACTCAGAAATTGAAATTGACAGGGGTGGCAAATTCATTGGTGACATGAAAGAAATCAAATAAGGCGATTGATAACTCGCCTGCCTTTTAGGCGCAGTCAGACTTGTGGCATATGCCTGCCAATCGCTAAATGCTAAACGCTGATCCATCTTGAATGGGTTGGCGTTTTTTCATAGGGAATCTAAAAATGAAATATCTGGGCTTGTTGGGCTTTGATTTTTTTAAATCTCTTTATCTCGCATTGACTCTTTTTATCGCGCCTTTTTGCACCACCAGTGTCCTTGCACAATTTCCGCAAAAGCCCATACGCGTCATCGTTCCACAAGCAGCAGGCAGCGCAAGTGACGCCACTGCAAGGATGCTGGTTCATGAATTGAGCGTGTCGCTCAGCCAAAGCATCTTCATTGACAATAAACCTGGTGGGGGTTTTACCATTGGTCTAGACTTGATTGAAAAGCTCCACCTGACGGTTATACCCTAGGTGTTGGGCCCGTGGGTGCCATGGTCATCAGTCCCAATATGATGAACAAAATCCCTTACGACATTGAGAGAGATTTCCAACCCATTGCGCTGATCACTCGTGGACATTTGCTGCTGGCTGTATCGCCCCAACTGCCTGTCAACTCCGTAGCTGAGCTCATTGCGTATGCCAAGAAGTACCCCCATAAACTCTCTAATGCCTCCTCATCAAACGGATCCCCGGGTCACGTTGGCGGAGAACTTTTTAAACTCTTGACTGGCACGCAGATCACCCATATTCCCTACAAAGGTGGTGCCCTGGCCATCAATGACTTGATGTCTGGGCAAGTGGATATGATCTTTGAGAGCCTGAACTCCATCTCCGTGCAAGCCAAGGCCGGCAAAGTCAAAGCTTTGGCCGTGAGTGGCGTTCGCCGCTCGCCCGCATTTCCCAACCTCCCAACCATTGCAGAAGCTGGTGTGCCTGGTTATGAGGCTCCCACGTGGATAGGTGTTTTTGGTCCGATAGGCATTGCTAAAAATATCGTCGACAAACTCAATCAATCGATCAATCAAGCCATCAACTCCAGCGCATTCAAAGACCGCTTTGGCAGCATTGGTGATGAGATCGCTGGCGGCTCGCCTGAGGAGCTTGGTGACTTTATGAAGCAAGAAAACCAAAAATGGAAAGAGGTCATTAAAAAATCCGGTGCAAAATTTGATTGATCCTTTTGAGATCAAGGCCCTCGTGCACCACATGCATCCCATGCACCCTGCGCAGAAGGTAAAGGGAAAACGATAGCTCCTTTAGACACAGATGATCAGCACAATGGGGGCAACTTGCCCAAGGCTGCGATCAAAGTTTTTTCTGAACTTGCAAATCCCTAGATCACATCAAGGGCTCAGAGCAACACCGCCATCCAAGATCAAAATCTAAGAGTTTGAAATGAATCGTTTTTGTCTACACTTTTTGCTGCCCCTTTGCCTCTCAAGCATGATCGTCTCACTGCCGTGTGCGCAAAATTTTCCCAGTAAACCCATCAAGATCATCGCCCCCTTTGCGGCCGGTGGCCTGGCCGATACGCTGGCCAGAACGCTTTCTGACAAACTCACACGAGCCTTCAATCAACCCGTCATTGTTGAAAACAAAATGGGCGCAGGGGGCAATGTGGGAGCCGATGCAGTGGCCAGAGCTGAGGCGGATGGATACACCTTAATGATGTCCTCGGCTGGCATACTGACAATCAATCAATTCCTCTACCCGAGCATGAGTTTTGATGCAAATACCGCCTTTGCGCCCATTGCTTTGGTCGCAGACATGCCCATGATTTTGGTGGTGCGAAAAGATCTCCCAGCACGCAATCTCAGTGAGTTTCTAAGTTTGGCCAAAAGCACACCAGGCGGTCTGTTTTACGGCTCACCAGGCAATGGCACAACAGGACACCTTGGCATGGAGCTCTTTATGCATGCCACGGCCTTAAAGCTGCAACATGTTCCCTATAAAAGCGCCGCTGAAGCGGTTCAGGCTGCTCTTGGTGGTCAAACCACCACCATGTTTGACAACCCACCCACGATCATGTCCCACATCAAATCAGGTAGCTTAAGGGCTTTAGGCGTCGCCACCAAAGAGCGCATGGCCCAACTGCCAGATGTGCCTACCCTCATGGAAGGCGGCATCAGCAATTTTGAAGCGTCCTCTTGGTTTGGGCTGGTGGCACCGGCCAAAACCCCCAAACCCATCATCGACAAACTGTCTGTAGAAACGGCAAAAGCGCTCAAAGACCCGGAGCTTCAATCCAAGTTTTATCAAGCTGGCGCTAGACTTGTTGGCAATACGCCTGAGCAATTCTCACTCATCATCGCTGAAGACAAAATTCGATGGGAAAAAGTGATCAAAGCAGCAAACATCAAGTTGCAATAAGTCTTTCGCGCTCAGGCCAATCTATTTTTTTTACGTCCGTCATCGATATGCCATCACCCAATCCAATGGTTGAACACACCTTCTGCCTCTCAAATTTCAAATTCCAAAACGGTCAACTCATCGATGAGTTAAAGATTCATTGTTTAACGCTGGGTGAACTCAAACGCGATGAAAAAGGCCACGTCTGCAATGCAGTTTTGCTGCTGCACAACACCACTGGATCGGCCAAAGAGTGGCTTGACAAGGATTTAGGAGGCGAACTTTTTGGACCCAATGGAGTCCTTGATAGCCATCAATATTTCCTAATCATTCCCGATGCCATTGGCTTTGGTGCTTCCAGTAAACCCAGCCATGGGCTGAAAACAAATTTCCCAAACTACCGCTATATTGACATTGTCAATGCTCACCATGCAATGATGACCCAAGAACTTGGCGTGGACCGAGTTGAACTGATCTTGGGCTTGTCAATGGGCGGCATGTTGACATGGATGTTTGGCTATATGTTTCCCAACTTTGCACGGGCATTGTGCCCCATCGCTACCCAACCTGGCCCAATGAGTGGTCGCAATTGGATCCAAAGACGCATCTCCATTGAGGCGATTAAAAATGACCCCGAATGGAATCAGGGCCACTATGAAAGCAACCCTTCGCGTTTTGTTTTCACAGCTCCGTTTGGTGGCTTGATGGTTCAAAGCGTTGAGCACCTTCAAGCCGCTGCACCCAATAGAGCAGCGGCAGATGCCCTTTACGAAACAATGGTGGAGCGAGCAAAAAAGACAGATGCCAACGACCGCCTATACCAATTGGAAGCTTCTTGTGACTATGATCCAAGCGCGCATTTGAAAGAGATCAAAGCACCTCTGCTAGCGATCAACTTTGAAGACGATGAGCTGAACCCACCACAGCTAGGCATCTTGGAGAAAGGTATTCTTGAAGTACCCAAGGGCCGCTTTGAACTGATCAAAAGAGGCCCCTCTTCTGCAGGACATTACACCTCCCTCAAAGCGGCGGTCTGGAAGCCTTATTTGTCTGATTTTTTAAAATCCATTGGATCCACCAACACCAGCTCCTGAGCATACAATCCATGAAAACACAAATCAAAGAACTCTACTTCGTGCAAGCTTTATCAAAGAGAAAGGTTTTGCCATGTTGGACACTTTCAAACGCTTTTGCAGTCTAGGTTTATTGGGCCTGATAAGTCTTGGCGTGTTGGCTGACAACTACGATTTTCCGAAGATCAAATACCGAGATTTACCTGATCAATTGCAATCGGCTTACAAAATTGAGAAGCCAAAGCTTGGAGAAATAGGCCGCTGTGCTGTGAATTTTGAAGACATGAAAGATGAGAGCAAAATGGTCTTCACCTGTTCCATCTATGTCAAGATGTCGGCCGTTGCCGAGAGAAAGGCCATAGAGCGATGCGAGCAGTTAAGTGGCGCCAAGAAATCAGGTTGTAGGATCGTTCAAGATTGAAGACTGAATGGGCATAACAAACGCTCTTTTTTTTGATTCAGTCAAATTTACTTTGTGAATTTTTTCATGCCGAAATGCACCTCTCCTCTGGCCTTTGACAATTTGGTTTGTTTATGCCTTTCGCGTGCTCGCTCTTTTTGGTCTTGAGTTGTCCGATCATAACAACGTGGACAACTGACACCGAACTCAAATTGATCAGACGACTTGGCACCTTCAGGCAAGGGATCTCGGCAACAACGACATAACTCATGCTCGCCAACGATCAGTCCATGTCCGACCGAAACACGCTCATCAAATACGAAGCATTCTCCCTGCCAAAGGCTTTCATGGGGCTTGATACTTTCTAAATACTTAAGGATCCCACCCTCTAGGTGATAGACATCTTCAAACCCCCGCGCTTTCATGAGCGCGGTTGATTTTTCACACCGAATACCCCCCGTACAAAACATGGCCACCTTGGGTTTTTTTTGACCTCCCATTGGATTCAAAACCTCTTGTGCATCAAGCCATTGGGGTAAATCTGAAAACTTCTTGACCCTGGGATCAATCGCACCTTCAAAGGTACCAAGCTCCACTTCATAATCGTTTCTTGTGTCGATCAAAACCACATCCGGGTCACTGATCAAATCATTCCATGCCTGAGCGCTTACATAAGTTCCAGCACCTTTGGTGGGACTCACATCTGGTAGACCCATGGTCACAATTTCTTTTTTAAGCCTAACTTTCATCCTATAAAAGGGTTGTCTGGCTGACCAAGACACCTTGTATTGCAGATCAAGGAGCTCTGGCATCGTTTTCAAGTAATCTAAGATCGCCATCACAGAATCTTTTGACCCAGCAATGGTGCTGTTGATACCCTCTTTGGCCAAAATGATCAGACCCTTGACGTTGTGATACTCACATAAAGCAAGCAACTTTTCGCGTCGATCTGCAAAGTCAGGCAAGTCAACAAACTTATAAAAAACCGCAGTCATGTACGGCAGTGAATCACTCAGCATTTTTTCACTCATAGCCTATTATGAAAACCAATCGCATTGAAACTCAATTCATCGTTAAATTAGCACTCTTGACCAATCCTCGCCACATCAACAGCTCTTTTCTAAGCGTTTGTTGAAACTCTTGAGCGGTACCGAGTTGAACTGTTGCACCTTCGCTGGCAAATCTGTCTTTGACCAATTCTTTGTTTGATACTTCATTGATCGCGGCATTGAGTTTATCGACCACCGCTTTAGGAGTCCCTACGGGAGCCAAAATACCCCACCATGTGCTCACATCAAGATCCTTGATACCCGCTTCCTCCGTTGATGGAGTGCCTGGGAAAAGTGCCATTCTTTTGCCACCAGAAACAGCCAACAAGTCAACAGCGTTTTGTTTGACAAAGGGCAAAATGGTAGGCACGGTTGAGAAAAAGACTTGTGTGCGTCCAGCGATTAAATCAATCGTTGCAGGCCCACTGCCCTTGTAAGGAATGTGCGTCATAGAAATGCCGGTTTTGGATTTGAACAACTCTGCAGATAAATGATTGATGCTTCCGTTGCCTGCCGAGCAAAAATTAATACTTTGCGGATTTTTCTTGGCATAGATCAAAAAGTCTTGAATTGTTTTTAACCCTAAATTTTTAGTGCTGACGATCAAAATGGGGCCCTTGCCAATCATTGCAATAGGGGCAAAGTCTTTATCTGCATCAAAGGGCAGCCCCTCATCTAAGGAGGAGTTGGTGACAAAGGTTGACGTGGCAAACAGCAAGGTATGACCATCTGCGGGGGCCTTGGCCACAAAGTTGGCACCTATGGCTCCTCCACCCCCACCTTTGTTCTCTACAATGACTGTTTGTTCCAATTTTTCAGATAGCAATTTTGCAATATCTCTGGCAATGCTGTCTGTCCCGCCACCTGGCACAAACGGCACCACCAAATTAATGGGTTTTATAGGAAAAAGCTGAGCATTTGAGCATATTGCGCTCAAAGAGATCGCACCGAAGGTGAGATAGTTTTTGATACAACGTAGGATCTTCATTGATGTCACTGTGTTTATACTTCAACCGTTGGAAACTTTGATCGCCTCACATGCATTGGACTGATGAGAGTTTACAGCAGCTTTAAGGTGCAGGGCATTTCTTTTAAAAATGATAAAAAGTCAAAATTTAGTTTCAAATCAATCGCTTTCTAAAATTACGGCATTACATTGACGCAACGTATTGCAACATTCCAAGGCCCTTGCACTTGAAATTCGATAGATTTAGACCATCAGATACGAAGTAATAGATGTAATCGGCTGGCAATTTCCTACAGTCTGAAACGCTAAAGACGATTCACAATGACAAGATCAAACATCATTGGAGCATACCGTGTCATCATTAGGCCTAAATTCAATCAAAGAATTCTCATCGAGCGATTCGATGAGTGGCCATGTCACGAATGTCAAAAAAGCAGAAGACAAGGCGATTGAAGACACACAAAAAGTTCAAAAGACTTTGAAAATCGAGAATGTGAAGACGCCAACAAGCAAAGAATTTGATACCTCTTTGACTTACACATTGTCTGGCAATGGTGGGGGTATCAGCGTCAAAATGAAAAACGCTCAGACAGGCGATGTCATTCGTGAGTTCACCATCAAGTCAGCTGATTTGCCAGCAACAAAAAAATTGAACTTCTCCATCAAAGGCACACAAGTTGATCTGATATCTTAAACCACGAGAAAGAGAATGACTCGTGGCTGATTTGGGCTACTTTACTTTAAGGCCGGATACAAATCCAATGCCGTATTG
>Ga0114971_10002676_pt1 | contig 12208 bp, 11 predicted proteins | sample M_140625_MF_Meta_FD_87320 | JGI IMG/M metagenome (GOLD analysis project Ga0114971, IMG submission 87320) | Freshwater microbial communities from Lake Montjoie, Canada to study carbon cycling - M_140625_MF_MetaG | ecosystem: Environmental > Aquatic > Freshwater > Lake | place: Lake Montjoie... | reverse complement strand
GCTATGATTGCGGTGGACGTCAATACAGGCCGCAACAAGGGATCGAAGGATATGGAAAAGACCATTCTTCAGACCAACATCGAAGCCGCTGAAGAGATCGCCCGGCAGGTGCGCCTGCGGAACATCGGGGGTCTCATCGTAGCTGACTTCATCGACATGAAGCACCGAAAAGATCAGCAAGCGGTGTATCAACACATCAAAGATCGTCTCAAGCGCGACAAGGCCCGTACCCATGTGCTTCCGATCTCTCAGCTCGGTCTTTTGGAGATGACTCGCCAGCGTGCCAATGAGAGCCTTGCCAGCTCGATCTTCATCCCTTGCCCACATTGCAGCGGAAAAGGAATGATCAAGAGCCCGATGACCATGAGTGTGGAGCTTCAGCGCGCCCTTCATGCTGTGATGCGGAAACATCAGGAAGCTGTTCACGAAATCCGCGTGACGGTTCACCCCGATCTCCTCAATCGCTTGCGTACGGACGACGAGGAACATCTTGTTGAGATCGAGCGCCGCTATGCCGGTCGCTTGGCCTTCCGCGCAGACCCGACTTACCACCAAGAAAAGTTTGTTATATCGAACGCCCTTACTGGCGAAGAGCTCAAAGCCTGAGCCCGGACCGATAGCTGATCAAAATAAGGAAGACCGCTTTTCTCGTTGTTCGCCGCAAGGTGAGCAAGGGGAGGCGGTCTTCTGCTTTTGCTGAAACGTCATTCGACGAAGCTCAATAAGCCCCAGTCTTCCTGACGATGAAAACTCACAGGCATATCGTGCGATGAAGTGCTGGAGAGAACCGGGGTGGGATCTCCTTGATAGTAATCGTAGCGACTAAACGAAAAAAGCCATTGGGAGCCGAGTTTAGGATTTCTAGCCTCAGCTATCATCGCGAAAGGGATTTCTGCCAGCACAAGCCAGCGCTTGTCTAGGTTCTGAATTTTCGTGCGGCTTTCAATGACCTGCTTTTGAACCAGCCATTCCTCGGGAATGTCGCCCTTGGGTCGCTCGCGGAAAGTGGTCGCCGATGGCACTCGGAGCTGAAATATTTGGTTATCAGGACCGATGTGGAATTCATAGTAGGCGTCCTGCTCGATCGGGCGAAGGAACACCTCAAAGACATCGCCGCGTTTAAAAGCTGGGGCATTGAATTCCCGAGATGGATTGAAAATGTCGGCATCGTCGAGTTCAGCAAATACAAGCAGGGCGTCATTCGTCCATGCGGTGCGAACGCGTGCAGGATAGAAGGCCTCTTGGGGATCGGATAGCCAATGCTGACGCAGGTAAACGGTCGGCGACTTATCAAAGGCTTTGCGGATCGCATCCCAATCATCGTGTTCAAAAGAGGTCGCTCGCGGGCAATTGATTTTTTGACGTTGGGCATCCATGTGCGGTTACACAAACAAAGGCCCCTCATGCCGTCAAGCAAGCCGCCCAGCAGAGCAGGGGGGTGAGCCGGGCTCAACAGGCATCTGGAAAAAGAACTGAACGGATTTCTTAGGGTGGTGTCTAAATATTTAGACGAGATTTGCTCGCCCCAGATTTATCCCAACACTGTCACCCCCTGACTTAACCCCAAAGACCATTGCCTTTGTAGTATAGCTCCAATCCCTAAACCCACACTCACCTCTGGAGGTCCGTATCATGATAACGAATGTTCTGAAATCGGTCTCATATGCGGGAGTCAGTATGGCTCTCACACTGACAACCCCGCCGGAGGTGAATACCCACGTGGTGACGGTTTTGGCTCCAGGGCCAGCGATATCTGGGTATTTCAAGCTTGGATCTACGCGCAACCCTCAGGGCGATGAAATTTCGCTGACCAGTCGCAGTCTGCTTTTTAATGGGGCTCCCTGGTTTCCCATCATGGGTGAATTTCACTTTTCCAGATATCCCCGAGCCGAGTGGCGGGAGGGATTGGAAAAAATGAAGGCAGGAGGGATCAAAATCGTTTCGACCTATGTGTTTTGGAATCACCATGAGGAAGTCGAGGGGGAATGGGATTGGGCGGGCCAGAAGGATTTGAGGGCGTTTTTGGAGGCTTGCCGCGATGTTGGCCTTCTCGCGATCGTGAGATGTGGGCCTTGGTGCAATGGCGAGGTGCGCTATGGAGGCTTTCCTGACTGGGTGCAGAACAGCACGCGCTGGGATCCGGTGAGTCGTTGGGGGCTGCGTCCAGAGCATCCAGCTTATATGGCATCGGTGAAGCGCCTTTATCAGCAGATCGGTTCTCAAATGGAGGGATTGCTTTGGAAGAATGGCGGACCCGTGATCGGCATCCAGTTGGATAACGAGTATTCTGGACCATCAAACTACCTGCTTGGCTTGAAAAATCTGGCGTTCGAGGTCGGTATGGATGTCCCCCTTTACACAAAAACCGGATGGCCTCGGATGGAGGATGCAATGCCGGAGGGCGAGATGATTCCGCTTTACGGAGCCTATCCCGATGCCGCCTGGGAGTCCTCCGTTCAAGTCTCGGAAGGCCTTCTCTACAATTATATCTTCCGTCAGCAACGGATCGATGAGTCGATTGCCAGTGATGTGAATACGATCAAAGGAGGCGAGGATGAGAGTCACCGTGACCAGTATCCCTTCCTGACCGCCGAGACGGGTGGAGGGATGTTTGTCTCCTATCACCGCCGGAACAGGGTTGACCCACGCGATGTGGCTTCCCTTGCCCTCTGCCAACTCGGCAGCGGTTGCGTTGGTATGGGATACTACATGTATCACGGTGGCGAGAATCCGGACGGTCGCTTCAGTACGCTTCAAAAATCCAACGAAATCGGGGACATCTTTGACATCACAATCAAGTCCTACGATTTCCAGGCTCCAGTCGGTCAATACGGGCAGATCCGCCCGCATTACAACTGGCTGCGGCGCCTCAATGACTTTATGGGGGACTTCGGAGCCGAGTTGGCGCGGATGCCATCAACCCTGCCCGATGGAGCGGAGAAAGATTTCTCCAATCCCGACAACCTCCGCTGGAGTGTGCGCTCGGATGGCGTGTCGGGTTTCCTTTTTGTGAACAACTATCAACGGCTTCAGCGCATGCCTGCCAAGTTGAATACAAATTTCCAAATCGTTCTTCCCGGAGGCGGGCAGACCATTCCACGGAATCCCATCACCATTCCTGCAGATTCCTTTTTTTGCTGGCCCTTCAATCTGGATTTGAATGGCGTGAACCTTCTCTACGCGACCGCCCAGCCAGTACGAAAGTGCTGGGATGCGGATGGCGGCCTGTCGGTCGTCTTTGCGGAAATTCCAGGAATCACAGCGGAGTTTGCTTTTGCACCAGAAACGATTTCAAAAGAACTGGGCTCAAAGCCGGTTGTATTCAGCGGCATCCATCCGAACCGTCAAACAGCGTTCCGATTGCATGCAAAAAACGGGAGAGAGGTGCGGATCATTCTTCTCAGTGAGGAGGATTCACTGGCGCTCGCAGCAAAAACGAGTGCGGGCGACTTTATATTTGAAACAAAACCCGTGGTGAAATGTTTGCCTGTAGATCTGGAGTTAATTCAAAATCCCGGACCCCTTCGCGACTGGAGGTCGAAAAAAGGAGATTCTTCATTGCCCATTTCACCAGCGAAAAATGGGTTTCAGTCGGCAGCAGTCTGGCGTGTGCGGTTACCGGCGGATTTGAACATGGCAGCCAATCCCATCCTCCGAATTCATTATACGGGGGATGTCGCTCGATTAACATTGAATGGGCGTCTGCTCAATGATGATTTTTACAATGGCAGTGTTTTTGAAGTCGGGCTGAAACGCTACGCGCCGGATATCCTGAACGGAAATCTTTGCCTCGAAATTATGCCGCTACAAAAAGGAATGCCGATTTATTTTGAGCCTGATATCCGTCCCGTTTTCAATAAAGACGGCATGGCTCTGAGTATCGATCGAGCGGAAATCTGCTACACAGATGAAGTCTCTCCGCCTCGCTTTGCAGGTTTTTAAAACAGAGAGGGTTCTCAAGGGTTTCACTGCGACAAAAATGAACTAAAAATTGCATTGTTGGAGGTTTATGGAGAAAATAATGGACGATGGATGTTCCCCCGCCTAAAAAAAGAATTTTGGTGACTGATGCTTCTGTAATGTCGCGACTCACTGAACCAAAACTCAATATCATCGTGCAGCAAATTTTAAAACACGTTGATGAGTTGGCCGAAATTTACAATGCGGCTAATAATCACGATAGGTTCATCATTGTAAAAAATGTCAGGGAAAGCTACATTGACGAGTGCAAGGTTGCTCGTCGGGTGCTTGGCACGGATGAGTTCATTGAGAATATCGCCAAGTCGATTGGATGGGATTTTGTAGCACCCGATAGTCCAGTCGAGGGCAACTTGAATCTCTGAGTCAAAGGCTACGCCTTCTTATTCTTCAGTTTTTATCTGGCACTACTTTTGTTTTTAGGGAGATGAGGGGTTTTTCGAGAAAATACCAACTCAGCGTTCCAGCGAGAAATGTCAGAAGGAATGTTGTCGCGATGAGAAAGATGTTTTCTCGGTTGCTGGGTAAATCGAATTTCTCAAAGGTCGTTTCGACAAAGGTGTGAAGCAGGGGATGAAACACATAAAGCCCGTAGCTGATCACGCCCGTGTAAACCAAGCCTGGAAATTGAAGCGCACGGCCCCAGAATCCTGTGAAGCCGATGGCCGCTCGGAGAATGAGCCACCCAAAAAAGAGAGCTTCCAGTGTTTCCGCAGCATGTATCCAAGCGGTATCGAACCCCCAGAGTCGGATCGCCACCGCCGCGAGCAAGGAACACCATGCAGCCAAAGTGACGCTGCCTAGGCAGGCCACTCGGGTAATGGCCTCTTTTTTCTCGCGATAAAAAAGTCCGATTAAAGCCCCCGCAGCAATGGAGTCCATCGAGGATAGCGGGGAATACCAAACCATCATGGGTGCAACGCCCTGCGAGGTTGCGATCCAGCGATGAAGGCAAGCACCGACAAAACAAAATGCGAATATGGGAACGAATAAGCGTCTAGGCATCCAAAGGATCAAAAGAGAGAGAACAAAAACCATTTGTTCGCTGGTGGCTAAAAACCAGTAATGCGAAAGGGCGCCTGGCCATTGTTCAGTGAGGCCCATGTAGATATTCACGGAAAAAGTGCAAATCCAAACCCAGACTTGCCGTGCGGGTTCAACTCCCAGCAGGCAGAGAATCCCGAAAGCCAGAAAGTAAACGGGAAAAATACGGATCGCTCTTTTTTTGTAGAAACCCGTGAGAATCTTTGTGGGAGAGCTTCCGCGATCCACTTGCTGAAGATGGTTGCCGATAAGTAGAAAGCCGGTCATCACAAAGAAGAGTCGAACGCCAAGCGGACCCAAGGCCAACCAAGTGCTGGAACCCGGAACAAGATGGTAAAAGAGAACCATAATGCAGGCGATCCCGCGCAGAGCATCCAGTTGGTAAAAATAGTTTTTTGCCTTGCTCATGAATCTGAGAAAAATCTCGCCTCTCGTTTTTGTCGAGAATTATCAGAGAAGCGCAATCCCTCGACTGGATGCGCGGCGAATCTAGGCCTTCGGTGGCTCGAAGGGGAGTGTGACAGTAAATGTGGAACCTTTGCCGACGACGCTTTCCGCAGTGATGTCGCCGCCGAGCATTCGGCAGAATTCGCGGCTGATGGTAAGACCGAGCCCAGTGCCGCCGTATTTGCGCGTTGTCGATTCATCGGCCTGTGTGAATGCCTCAAACAGACGTTCCATCTGCTCGGGGGAGATTCCAATGCCGCTGTCGGTGACGGTGAGTTTGAGTTTTTTGGTGCCGTTTTCTTCGCCGCTCGCGACGGAGAGACGGATTGTTCCATCCTCGGTGAATTTGCTGGCGTTGCTGAGGAGGTTGAAAAGAGTTTGGCGAATTTTTGTGAGATCGCTGTGGATTTCGCCAAGCCCCGGCTGGATTTCGATCTCGAGGCGGTTCCTGTTTTTTTGAACGAGGGGCTGCACACCGTCGGCGACATCACGAATCATCGTGGAAAGATCGATCGTTTCGCAGAAGATCGTCATTTTTCCCGACTCGATTTTGGATAGGTCTAGAATGTCGTTGATAAGGCAAAGAAGATTCTTTCCGGAGCTATGGATTTTCTGCAGATCGGAAATGAAGGCGCCTTGTCCTAGGTCGGTGGCTTCTTCCATGAGCATCTCGCTGTAGCCGATGATCGCATTCATGGGGGTGCGCAATTCATGGCTCATGTTTGCGAGAAAAGCGCTTTTTGTTCGGTTGGCGGACTCGGCGGTGTCTTTAGCATCGCTGGCTTCTTTGACGGCTTGCGCGAGTTCAGATGTTCTTTGCTGGACTGTGCTTTCGAGGTTTTGGTTGAGATCGGCGAGTTGCATCTCACGAGCCTGGATGCGTTCTGCCATAGCGCGGAAGTCTCTGGCGAGTTCTCCGAGTTCGTCACTTCGCTGGGAGAGGGAGACGAGTTGCAGGTTATCGAAGCGGCCTTCTTGAAGATCCATTGAGGCTGACCTCAACTCGAGAACGGGCTTGGATAGACGTCTGGCAACCAATGTGGCGAGCAAAACAGCCAGCACTACGCCGCCGATGCCTACAGTCAGTGTCTGTATGGTCATTTGAAAAACTGGAGCCAGAATGATTTCTTCGGGCACAGTCAACACCAGCTTCCATCCCGTTTTAGGGGCCGTGCACCAAAAAATGCGTTGCGATCTTTTATCAAGGGAGAGTTGCGTTGAACCCTCGGTGCTGGCTGCAATTTCATGCCCAGCAGGTAGTGTGGAGACGTCGGCTCCGGGAAATCCCTTACGTAAAATCAGGGACAGGTCAGGATGAGCAATGATGCGGCCCGTTCGGCTCGCGAGGTAGGCAGATTGAGGTTCGCTTTCATCTGGACTCTCCTGTGTGTGGAGGCGGATCTTGATTTCCTTCACGAGCGCCACGATCTGATCGAGTGCCAAGTCGGCCCCAGCTACCCCGATGAGGTGAGAGTCCTGATCGAAAATCGGCGTGGTAATGCTGACCATGCTGATGTTGGAGCTCCCTTTGTCAAAATAAGGCTCGGTGAAGAAGGTGGCGCGCGACGATTTGGGGCCATTATACCACTCTTGGCGGGCATCATGGTAATCGTATTCCATGGGCGTCAGCGCAGGCCACGTCTTACGATGGAGAGCAATGCAGGAGCCTGGATTTTTCCAGTCCATATCTTCGTAGGCGATGTAGAGTCCATAAACATCCTCCTTCGGAGTTTGGTTGAGGAGTTCGCGGATATACGGCTCCATTTGGGGATTGGGATTCCTCCCATAGGATTGCTGAAGAGTGGCGATGCTTTTGGGGAGCATTGCGATACGGGAAACCAAATCGTCGAGCTGGTTGGCGGAGTCGCGCACCTCTTCCATGGCTCGTGCGCTCGCTTGCTCGAGCAGTTCCGCTCTAGTGAGGCGGTAATTGACCCAAATCGTAAATCCGAGGGCAAGTACGGATGCGGCCCCGACATAAATCTGCAACTGGCGGGAAATCCGTCGCCGGAAGAAATCCGTGAGGGCGTTGCGAGCAGGATTCACGACTGGGAGATGCTCTTATGGATCGACACGAGATTTTTTTCATGCTCGCGCAGGTAGGTCATGGTATCTGCGATTTTTCTCAGAAGGAGAATGCCGAGCCCTCCAGTTGGGCGTTCCTCGACGGGAAGACTCGTGTCCGGTTCTTGAACGTCGAGGGGATTGAAATAAACTCCATCGTCGACATATTGAACCACGAGTCGGTCGCTCTCGATGTTCAACTCGACTCCGATGAGGTGCTCCTCATTGTCGGTGTAGCCAAAGTTGATCGTATTTGTGGCGAGTTCCTCCATCGCAAGGATGGTCAAATACGATGCGTCCGGAGGCAGGTTGAATGGGGTGAGCCAGTTCAACGCCGTATCCAATGCCTTGGAAAGGTCGGGGAGGGTATTCTTGAATTCCAATTTCAGTTGGGTCGGCATGGTTAAAATTGAATTTGTATGATGGAAAAATCGTCGTCCAGCGGTCCAGTCCCATGTTTGGAATGCACCCAAGATTCGAGTTTGTCGAGCGTATTGGTTTGGCCGTTGATCTCGAGCATGAAATCTTCGAAATCATCGAATTCCATCACTTCGCCGTCGGGAGTTCTTATTTCGTAGCAGCCATCGCACAGCACCAACAAGGTGGCGCCAACCGGGATTTGGCATTCACTCGACACGTAGGGGGCGTCTTCCATCACGCCAATGATCATTCCGGGAGTGGCAAGGCGGTTGGGGGATTTTGTTCCATCCGGCTTGGGTGAGATCAGGAGCGCTGGCGGATGGCCGCCTGTGGAATAGCGGAGCGTGTGGTCGGGAGCATGATAGACCCCATACCAAATGGTGAAATACAGATTGTTCTGGCGTTCCATCTGAAATGCATTGTTCAGGGCAAAAAGAACCTCATCCGGATTGCGAAAATCGACGCCAGGCAAGGCATCCGAGCGGAGCGCATTGATCGCCGTCGCTGATAAAAGGGCGGCCCCCACGCCATGCCCGCAAACGTCGAGAAGGTAGATGGCAAAGTGATCGGCATCTATCCAGTGGTAGCCAAAGGTATCGCCGGCGAGTTCCGAGGAGGGTTGGTATTTCCAATCCACGCGGAGGGGAGTGGTGCAGGGGTCGGGAAGGATCGAGCGCATATAGGCGGATGCTTCCTCGAGTTCCTTGTGGAGGCGAGATTGCGTCTCCTCGATCACTCGCAAATGCCGCTGCTCGACATCGCGCAGGTTTTTTTTCTCCAAGCAGGCGTTTAACCTCGCGCGAAGCAGCGTCGGATTCAGAGGTTTCGGTAGGTAATCTTCGGCTCCGGCCTCAATGCAGCGGGCGACGCTCTCCATCTCATCCAAAGCCGATATCATGAGCACCGGAATGTGCCGCAATGTGGGATCGGCTTTGATTTGGAGCAACACGGAATAGCCATCGAGCACAGGCATCATGACATCGAGCAAAACGAGATCAAAAGCGCGAGAACGAAGGATATCGAGGGTCTCTAGGCTGTTGGTGGTTTTTGTGATGTCCAGTCCGTGATGTTCCAATCGGCGTACGAGCAACTCCAGATTTTCCGGGTTGTCATCGACGGCCAGAATGCGACCGGTCATGGGAAATAAGGGGTCAGCAACCTCTGGGTTGGAGGGTTGAGGGGAACCTGTCGTAGGGGAGGGGGCTACAGGCTTCGCGTTGATGAGATCAAGGAGATGATGCGCGGCCGTGTGGATTTTTTGCAAATCCGGTATCAGGGTGCTCCGGTCCTTCGCGTCAGCGTCTTCGATCAGCATCTCGCTGAAGCCGATGATGTGATTCACGGGCGTTCGCATGTCGTGGCGCAACTGCGCAAAGGGATCCGGCAAAGTCTGTAAATCGTTGCTCAATTCGGTCGTGATTTGTCGAGCTGGGTTTGCATTTTTTCGAGGAGGCGGATCAGGTCGACCGGCTTGGTGTCGTAGTCGTCGCAACCTGCTTCGAGGGCTTTATCTAAGTCGCTGGACATGGCATGGGCGCTGAGACCGATCACGGGAATGCGGGCTGTGGAGGGATCGTCTTTTAATGTGCGTGTCGCCGTCCATCCGTCCATCACGGGAAGGCTCATGTCCATAAGAATGAGCGTGGGATTTTCGCTGCGGGCCATTTTCACCCCTTGGGCTCCGTCGAGGGCCATGATCACCTCGAAGCCCCGTCGCTCAAGGCGGCGCGATAGCATGTCGCGGTTCATCTCATTGTCTTCGACTAGAAGAATCTTATGCATCTCTCTTTGGTTTTAGGAGTCTGGCAATCGGAAAACAAGCGGCATCTGGATATCGAAAGCGTCTCTCTGAGGTCATAGCGGAGCGATGAAAAATGGGGCGCGGGGGATTCGGGATCGAAAAGGCTTTTAGGGGGGGCACTTTCAGGGGGGAGACTTGCAATGGAATGCGCGATGTGTTTGTTGTGTGGTATGTCCCATTCACTATTGGCGTTCTCGGCACCTGGTTTTCCTGAGTTGGTTTTCATTTTCTTACTCTGCCTACTGATGTTCGGAGCAAAGAAATTGCCGGAACTCGCCAAGGGGCTTGGTAAAAGTCTCGGAGAGTTTCAGAAAGCCAAGGCCGAATTCGAACGTGAAATAGCGAAGGCTGCCCAGCCTGTGGAAATCAAGGACCAGCCAGACAAAGTCGCTTATATACCGAATTCGGTCGCAGCGGTTTCATCGCCAGAGCTGTCCGAGCCTAATTCGGGAGTCACTTCTCCAAAGGCTTGATGATTTTAGTGGATCGTTAATTCGCAGGCGCGAAGCCTCCGTTAGGAAGCTGTCGGAAGAGCTGTCTTCCACTCGGATATGAGGGGATATAGGATCCGTCCGGTTGCTGCATATAGCTGATCTTGGCGGGCACAAAGCCGCCATCGGAAGTGCGGATGTAGAGTTGCTGATTGGTCGACTGTTGCTGGTAGCCAGCGGGCTGTTGCTGATAGCCGCCTCCTGATCCGCTTGATTTCGGGATGAAGGCATTGATCGCCTGCGAGCCAACACTGCCTGCGCCTGCCGATATAGCACCCGCAGCGACCGGATTCACTCCACGCATCATGGCGCCAGTGCCAGCACCGATGCCTGCTGCCGAGACGGCCTGCACCGCAGCGGCTCCCATCGGCGTCATAACGGAGCGAGGGCGGCCGTCGGGGCCCATTTCTGTCGTGCACCCGCTGAGTAGGATGGCGCTGGAGAAAAGAGAGAGTATGGCAGTGTTTTTCATACGAGCCTTTATTATCAAGCCGACCATCCAGAAATCAACCGTCTTTGTTCGTCGAAATTTCACCTCCACAGTTCCTCATCAAAAGCTCAACCGACTTGGCGATTGGCCCAAGGCCCTTGGATGGCAACAGTGATTCCCGTTTTTTGAATGTTCGCAAATAGCGTTTTGTAGTCAGGCGAGAAGCAGACGCCCGCTAGCTCCGATGAATTATAGGCATTGCGAGCGATGTGGTAGCACTGGCCTTGAGGCGTGATCCCCACTATTCGGCAGGATCGTATGTCGTAGGTGTCTTCGGCGATAATCACATCTCCGTAGTTGGAAATCGTGAGATTATCGGCATAGGAGAGGATGTTTGCATCCTTGCTTTCCACGAATAACTCCAACGTCCCGCCATCAGCTCCTTCCTTCCTCGAAGGTCGGTATCGGAAGATTTGCCCTTCTTTGATGTGACCGCCATTGGTGCAGGCAAAATAAATTTCGCCATTGGCATACCACATCCCCTCGGCCCGCGCGAATACAGCCGCTCCCTTGGATTGCGCCTGATGGCGAAGATCGTTTTTGGGGGACTCCACCTCATCGAGATCCACCCAACTCACCTCATAGACGCGCCCCTCCTCAAATGTGCGACTTCCCCAATTTCTCGTATCACATTTCGGGATGTTTTTGATAGCCAGGGCCTGCAACCGCCCCCCATCGATGAGCCTCTTTGGCGTGCGCGGAATAAATCGGTAGATTGCTCCATCCAGCACATCTTCCGTTTGGTAAACGTAAGAGTTATCGGGATCCACCGCGACAGCCTCATGGCGGAATCTCCCCATCGCTTTGAGTGGAATGGGCTTTTGCAGCCTTATCTCTTCAGTCGCTCGAACTTCAAAGTTGTAGCCGTGATCTTGCGTCCAGTCGCCACCAGCTAAAATATTATCCGTCTCCTCGCAAGTGATCCATGTGCCCCACGGCGTTGCTCCCCCAGCGCAGTTTCGCTCCGTTCCACCCAAGCTCAAATACTCCGCCTCGATTCGCCCTGTGGCTGGATTGTAGATGTGGGTCGTAGTCCCTCCAAGCATCGGATTTTTGATTCCTCCATCATAGAGGCGGTCTCGGATTTCAGGAGTCAGCAGTTCATTTGACTTACCGAATGCTCCCTCGGAACTCGATGCCGAGCTATTGACCTCATGATTCATGACTAAAATCACCCGCCCCTCTTTTCCTGGGAAAGTGGCCATCCCATCAGGCAAGGCAGGCAACCTCAGACCATCCGTCATCATTCGCCCCTGTTCCGCGATGACTTGATAGGAAAACCCCTCTGGCAGTTCTAGGATCCTCTTGGGGTCAGGCTGCAGTGGGCCATACCCAACGATTGTGGGATTCAATGTCATTCGCTCCGACGCAAATAAAGAATAGGAGCGCAACCCCGCAAAACCGAGTGCAGCCAAACCTGCTTGTTTAATAAATTGCCTCCGCTTCATAAGATGGAGTTCATTGTGCATTTTT
>Ga0114971_10002674_pt1 | contig 12214 bp, 9 predicted proteins | sample M_140625_MF_Meta_FD_87320 | JGI IMG/M metagenome (GOLD analysis project Ga0114971, IMG submission 87320) | Freshwater microbial communities from Lake Montjoie, Canada to study carbon cycling - M_140625_MF_MetaG | ecosystem: Environmental > Aquatic > Freshwater > Lake | place: Lake Montjoie... | reverse complement strand
GTTGCGAGTCCTGCTCAGGAGATGATTCATCGCTTTAAGATAAATAAAAAAGAGCTTATAAAAGTAATTGAAGAAACAAAACAAGGTAAACATTCAGATGGAACTACTCCCAAAAAATTAAAAGCACTTCTAAAGTACACTCGTAACCTCACCTCTCTTGCTCGCGAAAATAAACTCGATCCTGTTATTGGTCGTGATTCAGAAATAGGTCGCGTTATTCAGATTCTTTCTCGCCGAACAAAAAACAACCCAATGCTTATCGGAGAGGCGGGTGTAGGAAAGACCGCTATTGCAGAAGGTCTAGCAAATCGCATAGCAACTGGAGATGTGCCTGAGTCTCTTAAGGATAAAGATCTTGTGTCTCTAGATATGGGTGCGTTAGTTGCTGGTACCAAATACCGCGGAGAGTTTGAAGAGCGTCTAAAAAATATTCTTAAGGACATCGAGAAGGCTGGAGACAAAGTTATTCTTTTTATCGACGAAATCCACACTATTGTCGGTGCAGGAGCAGCCGAAGGATCGCTCGATGCTTCTAATATGCTCAAACCAGCTCTCTCTCGTGGGGAATTGCGGGCTATCGGAGCTACAACTATTCGTGAGTATCAAAAACACATTGAAAAAGATCCTGCATTGAGCAGACGCTTCCAACCAGTTTTTGTGAATGAGCCTTCTATAGAAGATGCCACATCTATTTTGAGGGGATTAAAAGAAAAGTACGAGCTTTACCACGGTGTTCGTATTACCGACAATGCTATCATAGCGGCGGTAGAGCTTTCGAGTCGTTATATTACTGACCGATTCCTTCCGGACAAAGCTGTTGACCTCATAGACGAGTCTTCTTCATATATGAAGCTTTCTCTCGAGAACATGCCACCAATCTTGGAAGATACTCACCGAAAGATTATGCGTCTTGAGATTGAAAAAGAGGCTATGAAAAAAGAGCTTGATACCGACAAATCTGCGAAGAGTCGTGTTAAAGAAATAGAAAAAGAAGTTGCAGAATTGAAAGACAAGACATCTGAACTTGAGGTGAGCTGGAAAAATGAGAAAGAAACATACGGAGAAATCAAGATTTTAAGGAAAAGTCTTGAGACGCTTCGATTGGAAGCAGAAGGCGCCGAGGCGCGCGCCGACCTAGGAAAAGCAGCGGAGATTCGATATGGAAAAATACCTGATACAGAGAAGACCCTAGATACTAAGAGTAAGAGACTAAAAAAGTTACAAGGAAACCGACGGATACTAAAAGAAGAGATCACCGAAAGTGATATAGCTGATGTTGTTTCTCGTTGGACAGGTATTCCAGTTGCGCGCATGCTTGAAGAAGAGCGTGAAAAGTTAAACCGCATGGAAGAATATCTAAAGGATAAGATAGTGGGTCAGGATGAAGCGGTAAAGAAGGTGGCGGATACCGTAAAACGTTCTCGCGCCGGTATTGCTGACCCAAATCGCCCAATTGGTTCGTTTATTTTCTTGGGTCCTACAGGTGTTGGAAAGACCGAACTTACCAAGGCTCTAGCCGAGTTCATGTTTGACGATGAAAAAGCTTTGATACGAGTAGACATGTCCGAATACATGGAACGGCACGCCGTTTCTAAGATCATTGGAGCCCCACCTGGCTATGTAGGGCATGAAGAGGGTGGAAACCTCACCGAACTTGTACGCCATCGTCCGTACAGCGTTATTCTTTTTGATGAAATTGAGAAGGCACACCCAGAAGTATTCAATATTCTTTTGCAGGTATTAGACAATGGACGTCTTACCGATGCTAAGGGTCGTGTTATTAACTTTAAAAACTCCCTCATCATTCTTACTTCAAACGTCGGAGCTCAATACATAGATCGCATGGAGAAGATTGGCTTTACCACAAACACCGACGACAAAAATCGCTATGAAGACATGAAAACAAAAGTTATGGATTCACTAAAAGATAATTTCCGTCCAGAATTTCTAAACCGTTTGGATGAGATAATTGTATTCGATACTCTTTCTCAGGAAACAATTGAAAAGATAGTTACCATCGAGATCGGTAAGGTTAAGAAGCGTCTTCTTCAGAAAGATATTATTCTAGAAATTGCTCCTGAGGTGTGCGCTTTCCTTTCTAAAGAAGGTTATAACCCAGAATACGGAGCACGTCCCTTAAAGCGCCTTATTCAAAATAAGATTCTTACACCAGTTGCTTCGCTTATCGTGCGAGATGGCATTATGAAAGGTGGAACAATCAGGGTTTCTATGAAGGAAATTTCAAAGGGGGTCAAGGATCTTGCTTTTGAGGTGAAGAAAGAAAAGAGAATTGGTAAAAATGTACGAACTGTAGAGCCGGTTTTGAAGTAGACTAATTCTGTGGTACATTTTTTATCATGCGTCGGTGGTAGAGTGGTCAAATACAACAGACTGTAAATCTGTCGCCTTCGGGCTACGAAGGTTCGAATCCTTCCCGGCGCACCATTCTTGAGGCATTTGCCTTCAAAACCGCTTTAAGGTATAGTGTTCGAACTATGTCACAAGACCGATTATTCCGCTTCAAATGCAGTGTTTGCAAAGAAGCCAATTATTACAGCAGTAAGAACAAGAAGCTCGTAGTTAAAAAGCTCGAGATGAAGAAGTATTGCTCTACCTGCAAGAAGAGCACGGCTCACAAGGAGGCCAAGATCACTGGTTAGTTTGTTTATAAGCATAAGCGATCGATACAAAAATCCTTTCAAAAGAAGGGATTTTTTGTTATGGTGGGGTGGTCGGTATGGTGTCGGTATATTTGGGCCTATAGTTTCAATGGTAAAACATCGCACTCCAAACGCGAGGTTGCAGGTTCGAGTCCTGCTGGGCCCGCAAAAAAATTCAACAAAAAAGAGCGAATTAATTCGCTCTTTTTTGTTGAATTTTGGATACTACTGAGGCATCAACACTGTGTCGATCACATGAATGACTCCATTTGAACATTCGATGTCTGCAGTTGTTACTTTTGCATCATTAATCATGACACCATTTGAGGCATCAATTTTTAAAGTGCCTCCTTGAACTGTTTTTGCTTCTGTAAGGCTAACAACATCTTCTGCCATTACTTTTCCGGAAACGACGTGATATGTCAAAATTGAAGTAAGTTTTGCTTTGTCTGCCAATACAGCATGTAATGTCTCAGCTGGAATTTTTGCAAACGCATCGTTTGTTGGTGCGAATACTGTAAAGGGTCCAGGACCAGAGAGTGTTTCAACCAAGTCTGCAGCCTTAACCGCTGTGACGAGCGTTGAGAACTGAGGATTTTCTAATGCTGTTTCTATAATGCTTTTCATATGTATATTTTATATTGAATAGTAATTTTGTTAAAAAGTAGACTATGTTTTTTAAACATATTTAGTATACCATGCATCCAGCCGTCAATATTAAAATGGCGGAGCGAGCCACCCCCCAAAGAATTATTTTTAAAAGTGAATAAACTCTGATATTATTGACACATGAAAAATTTCGATGGACTAGATCCACAAACGGTAGGTGTTGCTTCTAACGTAGAGGCTAAAATAGTATTAGGAAATTTAAAATCTAAGGTAAGGAAAATAGAAAAATTCCTTAGCGAAGAAGAGCCTCATATTCAGGAACTTATAAAATCTATTGCATCTATCCAACAATTTAGTAATGAATATAATTTAATTAACAAGAGAATAGATGAATTAATGGAAGAGTCTGAAAAACTCATTGAGTCAATTGAGGCATATGAGCCAGAGATAATAATAAGACGTAAAGAACTAAAAGATGAAATCAATGATCTCTTAGATGAGCAAGATAAGTTAAAATCATTTATGGTTGAGGTGGAAGAAGCAAAAATATTAGTTCATTCTGCTCCACCAGAAGATCTTGCTAAAGCGGAAGAAATTCTTGATAGATTGTTTGGAAAACCTTTGGATGTATACCCAAAACCCAGTGGACTTAATTAATTGCTTGTTGCAACAGAATAATCCCCGTATAATTAAGTTTATTAAAAATAACCTTTAAAATATGATCAAGGAAGAATGGCCAATGCCAAATGAAGAGCTTGGTAGCCAGAATACACATGAAGTGCCGCCGGTAAATGAAGTATCCGAGACTCACAAAAAAAGCGCTATTGGAAGGTGGATCGCCAACACTGCTATCGCAGCGGGTTCATTGGTTGGTTTTGGAGCAGGAGAGCAGAATACTGCAGAAGCACAGACACCTCAAGGAGCGGTAGTTGCCACGAATCTCTATGATAAATTTATGAATGCTGGAGGAACAGCAACAGAAACAATTAAAAGAGAGCTTGGTAATAATTGGAACTGGGAAATTTATCATACTTTTTTTAAGAAAGATAAACAGGGAAAAGAGGTCTTTAACCCCGGTGCTTTATTAGCTCCTTTTGAAGTTGTGGGTACTAAAGAAATTAAAACAGCTCCCACTGCACATATTGCGGTACCATATGAATATTCTCGTCTTTACGATACAGCGCAGACTCTTGATCCAGAAGCAAAGAGAAAAACAGAAGATTATATACAACAACAACTCCTTCAGGCTTTCGGTGAGAATGTTCACAATTATGGATTTTTTCTTACAAATGGAGTACTTGAAGCCAAGCGTCCCCTTGATACAGGTCTTGGAAATATAAGTTCAGTTGTCATAACAGGATCTTCTTCGCCTGAAGGAAATTCCGCCGCCTCTCTTGTTACTGGAAATATTGAACAAAAGAATACTGATCTAGCATTAAGACGTGCAAATAATGTGCGAGAAATGCTACCTGATCAAGTGCTTGATCAAAATCCTGTGATTGTTGAAGGTGGTGTAGAAACTCAATTTACGGATGAGGAACTAGTAGAACTTAGCGATCTAGCAACAAGTTATTTGATGGAGAAATATGATCCAGGAAGATTTGCAGGATCAACCGGTGTTAATTATGTAAATATTTTGGAAATGACTAAAGATTTTAATGCTGGTAAAATTGAAACTAGTGCACCAAATGTGGCACCAAAGATAACTGAAGCACTTTCTCGATTGGTCGCTGCAAAAAGAAATGTTCAGATGGAAGTGGAGGGAGAAAATGCAAAAAAGGAAACCTATGTATTTCCATTACCTCTCGCTCTTCTTCTGCTCCTTATTCCTCGAAGACGAAGAAATATCCCTGTTCCTCCGTCTGAGAAAGCTCCTGTCGGAGATCTTGTTGCTGAACCATTACCATTTCCAAATACACCCGAAAACCCTGATTCAGGAGAATTTTGGATAGCACGTCAGCAGACACTGCGAGATCTCTATGAAGCCTTTGATAATCCTGAAGCACTAGCTTTAGGTGTAAACTATCGTCAGATTTGTGAACAAGTAGATCAGAACTTTGAGAGATTTAGAACTCAAGAAGATAGACTTACGTGGATATCACATCGAGTACTAGAACAGTGGGCTACTAGTGATGCTAAGAAAATGAATATAGATGTTAACGAACTTGTTCATAAATATAAGAATGATCCAAAACAACTTTTTTATGCTTTGCTTCATGCTCGAGAACTTAATGATGCGGTGGTTGATCTTCAGAATAATATACGACCGGACGAACGAGATGACTTCACTGCAACTATCAGAGATGAATATTTTAGGACGTTCAATCAGCTAGCTAATGCAACGACTAATCCTAATAAAAAAGACTGATGGTGCAATCACCGATATTTGTTTGGCTATGAAAAAACGTGGTTTTGGTATGGGGCGGTGGAACGGAGTTGGAGGAAAGCTCAGTGAAGGAGAAACTATTATGGATGCTATGATACGCGAAACAAAAGAAGAAATAGACGTGACACCAAAGAATATTCAAAAAATTGCCGAACTTACTTTCATCTTTGACGGAAAGCCTAATTGGAACCAAGTTGTTCACACATACTTTTGTGAAGAGTGGGATGGGGAACCTGTAGAAAGTGAAGAGATGGCACCACAGTGGTACAAAATCTCGGATATTCCATTTGATAAAATGTGGCCCGATGACATATTTTGGCTTCCCAAAGCATTGGCAGGAGAAAAGATTCGTGCAAGCTTTACCTTCGGGGAGAACGACGTTATTTTGAACCAGAACGTCGAATGTCTAACCAATGAATCCTTTGATCACGCTTGAACCATGTCATCTGACGTTTCGCGTATTGATAACTCACTAGTTCAATCTGTCTAAGCATCTCCTCTATGGATATTTTTTTTCGCAAATAGTATGCCATATAGCGGTACTCCAGGCCGAGACTCTCCATGCGTTTCCATGACAGGCCTTGTTTGTGTAAATCTTCGGCTTCTTTGAGCATGCCCTTTTTAAGGCGTTTTTTGAGTCGGGTATAAATACGTTCCTTTAATATTTTTTCTTCTACTTTAATACCGATCTGAATAGAATTGTATCTTGGCTTTAATTTGATCTTTGGAACAACCCCAAGAGCGGAGATGATTTCAAGAGCCCGGATGAGTCGTGGTCTGTTATTGTTATCTATAGTTAATGCGCGTTTAGGGTCAAATTTATGAAGTATTTGGTATATTTTTTCGGTTATTAGTGGCTCGAGTTTTTCTCGCAGGTTTTTATTTATTCCAACTTCCGGGAGTACAAAACCATCTACAATTGATTGTACATAGTATCCAGTACCACCGCAGAGTATAGGTAGTTTTCCACGCTTCAAAATATCTTCAATGGCTTCGTATGCCATTTTTTGAAAGGTATCAACAGAAAATCTTTTTAGTGGGGAAGCGACATCGAGAAGGTGGTGAGGTACACCTTTCATTTCTTTTTTTGTGATTTTTCCAGTACCAATGTCTAGACCTTTATATATCTGTCTTGAGTCCGCGGATACGATTTCACCATTTAACTTTTTTGCAAGAGTAACAGCGAGGGCGCTCTTTCCGGAGGAGGTAGGGCCTAGAATGACAAGAATAGAAGGTTTTAGATTGGTAGCACTTGGAGGGATCATGTGAGTGACAATACACAAAAAACGCGATCCTGTGAACAGGAGCGCGTTGTATGGTGCGGGTTCTTTATACCCACTCCACTTTATGTTCACCCCCTTTCTTAGAGGTTTTTTTTTGTTTTTTTCTCCCGCTAAGTCGTCTTTTTTCTTTTGTGATTATTTTTCTTCCGTGAGCAGCTTGGCATGATTGCATGTATTGTTTTGGGTGGGTTGTGGGTTTGTACTTTGCTTCAACAATAAAAGATATCACATCCTAATTTTCTTTCAATTTTTTTGGTGGTGCCGGGAGAGGGACTCGAACCCTCAAGCCTTACGACGGCCGATTTTGAGTCGACTGCGGTTACCAATTTCGCCACCCCGGCATTGCTACAAAATACTACAATGACTCATATTGCACAATGGTAGGCATTTTATGTGCTAATGCGCTAAGATGCCCATCATGTTAATAATGCGCTAAGATGCCCATCATGATAATATGTCTGCATGAACGAGCCACAAACATCTCAATTTTATAATAACGCAGTATTTTGGGTTGATGTAGACAAGATTAAGCCAAACCCTTTCCAACCACGACGGGAGTTTGATCAAATGGCGCTCCAGGCTCTTGCTGACTCTATTCGTCAGTACGGTGTGCTTCAGGCCCTTGTTGTCACGCGTAAGGAAATATACCGCGAGGATGGCAGTATGGCTGTCGAGTATGAACTTATTGCCGGCGAGCGACGTCTTCGCGCTTCAAGACTTGCAGGACTCAATCAAGTACCTGTTCTTATTCGTGCAAAAGAAGATTCTGATCTCATGAAGCTCGAGCTCGCTATTATTGAAAACATTCAGAGAGAAGACCTAAATGCAGTTGATCGTGCAAAAGCTTTCAGTCAGCTAAACAAAGAGTTTGGTTTTAAGCATTCAGAAATCGGTATCAAGGTTGGAAAAAGTCGTGAATATGTCTCTAATACTATTCGTATTCTTGCTCTTCCCGAATACATGCTCCAGGGACTTTCAGAGGGAAAGATTAGCGAAGGGCACACCCGGCCACTTTTGATGTTGGACGGCAGACCAGAAGAACAAGATACTCTCTACAAAGAAATAGTTTTTAAGAAATTGAATGTACGTGAATCCGAGCAGATTGCGAGAAAGATTGCTGTCGAGAAAACTCGTAAAAAGGATATTGTAGATCCTGAACTTATGGAAATAGAAGGAAAACTTTCTGAAAGTCTTGGTACTCGTGTTTCCATTGAAAAGAAAGAGAATGGTGGCAAGGTTACAATTGATTTTTTCTCAAACGAAGACCTACGCGGTATTCTTCATATGATTGAACAAAATAGAAACGGAGGAGCCGTAGTACCTACAGACGCAACGCCTAAACCTTTCGAAGGTGATCCAGACGCAGAGTTTACTTCTGTTCCTGTTGCTCCAACTGCAGAGGCAATAAAAAAGGATGAAGAGGAGGATGAGCTATATTCACTGAAAAACTTCTCACTTTAAACCCGCGATATTAACCTAAGAAAAAAGAATTATCTCAAAGATAATAAGTCCACTGATACACAATAAAGCAAGATGACCAAAGAGAATAACTCTCTCACGGTGAATAATTCCATAGAATATCCAGAAGCTCGAAGTCAAAAAAAGCATTACCCAGAGAACAATAGAAACACCGGCGGCGCTTCTTTCCTTCCAGATGCTAAGGGCTTGATCTAAGCTTGAAATGGGTACGATTAATGCAACAGGATACGCAACCTTGTCTAGGGTTCTCTTTAAAAGGGAATATTCTTTGGGAACTTTTGAGTCATTTCTTTTTATAGTGTGACGAAGTTCGTAACTCATATAAAATATATTACCATGCCTTACCATGTCTGGCATGGTAATTGTAAGCGCTATGCTTTTTTCTTAAAACCTCCTCTTCTGCCAATCTTTTTTGGTTCTTTAAGAATTGCGGTGGCACGTTCGAGGGTGATGTCGTAAGGATTGTCTTCGCCTTTAAGTGAGCGAAAATCAGCATCATGGACAATATATGGTCCGAATCGGCCGACGTTTGCAGTGATAACTTTTCCAGTTTCAGGGTATTCACCAAGTTTGCGAGGAAGGCGAAGGTATTTTACAGCTTGTTCAAGAGTAACTTTCTCTGGATCAACTTCTTTTGGGATGCTTGCCATTTTTGGTTTTATCTTCTTTGGCTTCTTGGGTTTTTTTGGTTTTTTTAGTTTGCCTGTTTTTGTGTATTCGGGCGATGCTTCATCGGGCAGTTTGGCTGCCATACCGGCGGAATCTACTTCTGTCATATTATGGTCTTGATCCATCTGGACGTATGGGCCATATTTACCAACTTTGACAAATATAGGTTGGTTTGTCTCGGGGTGTATACCAAGGGGTGTGTCTTTTTGAATTTCTTTTCCATCTATTGTAAGTGCTCCATCGCAATCGGGGTAGAGAGCACAGCTAAGAAACTTTCCATTGCGTGAAAGTTTTATGACCATGAGATTGTCACATTTTGGGCATTTGAATTTTGGATCTGCGTCGCCAAGGTTTGTGATCTTGTCACTCTTTTCTTTTTCTTTTACTTCTTTGTTGAAGGGTCCGTAGAAGTCTTTGAGGGTTTTTAGATACTCGGCTTTACCTTCTGCGATATTGTCTAGCTTGTCTTCCATTTCAGCTGTAAAAGAATCGCTAATATATTCGGTAAAGTTTTGTTCAAGAAAACTTGAAACAACATCTCCGGTATCTGTTGGAATAAGTGACTTGTTTATTTTTTCCACGTAGCCACGTTCTTCGATTGTTCGGATGATGGAAGCATAAGTTGAAGGTCGCCCGATGCCACGTTTTTCTAGTTCTTTGATAAGGCCTGCTTCAGAATATCGTGGTGGAGGTTCGGTGAATTTTTCTTCACTACGAATATCCATAAGTGAAAGTGAGTCTCCTGTTTTTAGTGCGGGGAGTTCTACATCTTCACCTCGAGCTCCTGGGTCGGCATTGTACCAACCCAGCGAAAGGATTCGTGAGCCGTTAATTGCGAAGTTTGGAATGCTTTCGCTTGCTCCGATATGTCGGCTAAGATGCCCTTCAATGCTAAGATGCCCTTCAATGTTAGTAGAAACCTTTGTACGTAGAGTTTTTGCATCAGCCATTTGAGATGCAACTGTGCGTGACCATATTAATGAATAAAGTTTTTGTTGTTCGTCATTTATTCCTGCTTCTATGACGGAAGAGTCTGTAGGACGAATTGCTTCGTGTGCTTCCTGTGCATTTTTACTTTTGGTAGTGTAGGTTCTAAATTGTAGATTTTCTTTTCCAAATTTTTTTTCAACGACGCCAGCAATTTGACCTAGAGATTGTTTAGAAAGGGTTGTGCTGTCGGTTCGCATGTAAGTAATGAGACCTGCTTCATATAGGCGCTGTGCTATCGACATGGTTCGTGAAGGAGCAAAGCCAAGACGTGAGCTTGCGGCTTGTTGAAGGGTGGAGGTTATAAACGGAGCCTTTGGTGAGCGTTTTACTTCAGTTTCGGTGACATCTACAACTTTCCATTCTTTGGTTGCCTTTCCCAAAGCAAGGATGCGTTCTGCTTCTTTTTGTTCTTTCGGTTCTTCTGTGCAGGTGTAAGTAAGAGTGGTTTGTTTTTTCGATTCTGCTAAGTTTTCTGCTAAGATGCCCATCAAGTCTGCGGTGAGTACAAAAAATTGTTCAGGTTTGAAAGCGCGAATTTCACGTTCACGTTCCATGATGATTCGAAGTGCAGGGGATTGTACTCGACCCGCTGAAAGTCCATAGCGTACTTTTTTCCAAATAAGACCAGAGAGATCGTAACCTACGAGACGGTCTAGTACTCGACGAGCTTCTTGTGCCTGTTTCAAATTGTCATCAATTTTTCTTGGGTGCTTCATTGCTTCCTGTACTGCATCCTTGGTGATTTCATGAAAGACAACACGATTCGGATTTTTTAATCCCACTGCCTCTTTTATATGCCAAGCAATAGCTTCTCCTTCGCGGTCGGGGTCAGTTGCAAGAATCACTTCATCCGCTTTTTTTGCAAGAGCGCGTATCTCGGCAATAACTTTTTCTTTTCCTGGAGAGATTTCGTAGTGTGGTACAAAACCCGCCTCAATATCGATAGCTTTTTTAGTTGATTTAGGAAGATCACGTACATGACCAACAGACGCCTTCACTTCATAGGCGCCATCAAGATATTTTGAAATTGTCTTTGCTTTTGCGGGTGATTCTACTATTAGAAGCTTCATATGTGCAGTATTACATGTTAATGAGTAAAAAGTAAAATCATGCCAGCATCTTGTTTGATGAGTCCTTTGATTTCTAATAGTGATAAATTCATTTGTATTTCTTGCATTGGTTTCGAAAGTAGTCGGGCTAGTTCGTCTCTGGTGTTTGGGAGAAAGGACAGCAATTTTTTTTCCTCGGACGAGCATGATTTAAAAAGTGATTGTTGATTTTCGCTAGTCGGTTCTTCCCATTCTAGACCAAGTGCTTCGATAACATCTCGGGCGTTGCGTACTGGTACGGCCCCTTGTTGTATCAAATAATGCGGTCCTTCAGAAAGTGGTGAAAAGATAGAGCCGGGAACAGCAAGAACTTCTTTATTGAAATCTAAAGCGAGTCGAGCGGTGATAGATGTACCACTTTTTTTTGTGGCTTCTACCACAAGTACGGCATCTCCTAGGCCTGCCATGATTCTGTTTCTTTCAGGAAATACCCAAGGGCCGGTTGTATCGTTTGAGGAATATTCTGATAATAGACACCCGCCACTTTCAACAATCTTTTTTGCGAGCGGGAGTTTTGTTTTTGGGTAGATATTTCTTTCGTCGAGACTTGACCCAGGAACGGCAATCGTGAGCAGGTTATTTTCGATGGCTGCCTCGTGAGCGATAGAGTCGATACCAAGTGCAAGACCAGAGACAATAATGATGGGGTAACCTCGTAGGTCTTTTATGATTTTTTGGCAGACCATTTCTCCATATGTGCTGGATTTTCTTGAACCTATAACAACAAGGCATTTGTATGCTTTGAGGTCGGGCATTTTTCCACAGCAATATAGATGCCTTAAAGGTGGGTAAATACGCTTCAGGCGTTCGGGTATGTCTTGTTTTTGTATGTATTGAATAGGGGGCATTTTGCTGTTACTATGGAAAAGCTGTATATATAGTACGCACCACTCATCAATTATCTATAAAGAAATCTTCAAATAAATAAAATGCTTGATATTAAATTCATCCGCGAAAATAAAGACATCGTCAGTGCTGGCGCTCGAAAGAAGCATGTTGATTTTGATGTGGAAGCACTACTTGTTTTGG
>Ga0114971_10002671_pt1 | contig 12220 bp, 11 predicted proteins | sample M_140625_MF_Meta_FD_87320 | JGI IMG/M metagenome (GOLD analysis project Ga0114971, IMG submission 87320) | Freshwater microbial communities from Lake Montjoie, Canada to study carbon cycling - M_140625_MF_MetaG | ecosystem: Environmental > Aquatic > Freshwater > Lake | place: Lake Montjoie... | reverse complement strand
TTATTTCCTTCATCGGGCCCAGCGGCTGCGGCAAATCGACCATTCTCAAATTGGTGTCAGGGCTGAGCCCCGGGAGTACGGGTGAATTAACGGTCATGGGAGTTAAGCCACGCGAGGCCCGTGATCGGCAGGCCTTTATTTTTCAGGATGCCACGCTGCTACCCTGGCTCACGGCGCAGTTGAATGTGGAGCTGCCCCTGCGCTTACGCGGCAGCCCCGCGGCGGAACGGCAGACGACCGCGCGGAAAATGCTGGAACTCGTCGGGCTGGCGAAAGTGGCGGATTATTATCCGCGGCAACTTTCGGGTGGCATGAAAATGCGGGTGTCCATCGCCCGCGCCCTGACGCTGGCGCCGGACCTGCTTTTACTCGACGAGCCGTTTGGCGCCCTTGATGAGATGACGCGTAATCGGCTCAACGAGGAATTGCTCGCGGTGCGCGCCGTATCCCCATTCACCGCGCTGTTTGTCACGCATTCCGTGAGCGAGGCGGTTTTTCTTTCCAACCGCATCGTGGTCATGGCGGCGAATCCCGGAAGCTTGCACGCGGAGGTGGCGATTGATTTTCCTTATCCGCGGCGGCCCGAATTGCGGGGCCACCCCGACTTTCAAGCGAAGGTGAATGAAGTCACGCGCTTGCTGCATGAGGTCGAAATTCCCCCCTCGTCATGAAAAAATCCTTTTCCGTCTTAACTTGGCTGCTCCCCGCCGTGAGTGGGTTGATTTTTATCGGCCTGTGGTATGGCGTGCGGGTCGTGAGCGGGCTGCAGAGTTGGATTTTGCCTACGCCCGGAGAGATCATGGCGGCCGCGGTGCACGAACACACCCGCTTGTTGGCGGCGGCCGGTCACACCGCCTTGGGCGCGTTAGGCGGTTTTTTATTGGCGGCAATCTTGGGCTTTTTTACCTCGCTCCTGCTGGGACTGTCCAAATCGCTGCGCGCTAGTTTGTATCCTTGGTTACTCATGTTGCAGATGACGCCGGTGATCGTGTTGACGCCGATTATCATGCTCTGGGCGGGACCGGGGATGCCGGGGATTATCACGATTACTTGGCTGATCAGTTATTTTCCGATCGTCGCCAACCTCACCCAAGGTCTGCTCTCAACGGACATGAATCACGTGGCGCTCTTCCGCATGTGCAATGCCAACCGGTGGCAAGAGGTCCTGCTGCTGCGCGTGCCAGCGGCGCTGCCGTACTATCTCGCCGGGCTCCGGATCGCCGCGACCCTGGCGCCGATTGGGGCTATTTTTGGCGAATACATGGTGGGCAACGCTTCGGGCGGAACGGGCGGGCTGGGGTTTCTGGTTTATAGTTACAATACGCAGATAAAAATCCCGGCGCTTTTCGCGACCGCCTTGACGAGCTGCTTGCTCGGTTTCGTTTTTGTCGCCGCCGTGGCCTGGCTCAACTGGGCCTTACTACATAAATGGCATGATTCGTTCGAGCGCGCTGATCACTAAGCTGCGACTAATCCGTTCGGTGCCTGCGCTGATTTGCTTTATCGTGACATGGTCACAGGTTGCTTAGCCCAGCTGCACCCTTAATTTTTCACTTATTAAATCTATGTCAGCTTATCTCCTCAGACTATTTTTTGCGGGCCTAGCGCTGATCGCCACGAGTGGTTGCGGTCAGAAAACCCCCGCCGCCGCGGCCTCGGGCGCGACGTTGGTTAAAGTGCGGTTCCAGACCGACTGGTTTCCCCAACCCGAACACGGCGGCTATTATCAGGCCCTCGCGAAGGGCTATTACGCGGCCGAGGGACTCGACGTAGAAATTCTACCCGGCGGGCCTAATGCGCAGGTGATGTCCTCGGTCGCCGTGGGGCGCGCCGATCTGGGCATGACCAATGGCGATGATGTCATCGTCGCCGTGGCTCGGGGGGTGCCGATCAAGATGGTCGCGGCGGAAATGCAGCGCGACGCGCAGGGCATCCTCTTCCATGCCGATCATCCGATTCGCTCCCTGCAGGACTTGCAGGGCAAGACCATCATGGCCGGCGCGGGCTCCACTTGGATTGAGGTGGTGCGGCAAAAATTAGGGGTGAAGTTTAACCTGATTCCCCTGGTCGGAGATTTAGCGCGCTTCGTGAATAATCCTGAATTTGTTCAGCAATGCTTCGTGACCAATGAGCCCTATTTTGTTCGGCAACGGGGCGTGCCGGTCGGGGCTATCCTGATCGCCAACGACACTTACGAGCCCTACCGCGTGATGTTTGCGGGTCAGACTTTTTTGACCCAACACCCGGACGTAGTCGCTAAATTTGTCCGGGCCAGTCTACGCGGGTGGGTTGATTATCTGACGGGGGATCCCGCGCCTGCGAATAAATTGTTGGCGGCCAAACGCAGCGATCTGACGCCAGAGTTTATGGCCTATAGCATCAAGGCGATGAATGATTATCAGCTGGTCCTCGGCAACGCGGCTAAGGGCGAACGGGTGGGTCTGCTCACGGCGGCTCGCCTGACCAAGCAGATCGCCTTGTTGCAGGAGATTGGGGTGTTGGATAAGCCGGTCGCGGTTAATGAGGTCGCGACGTTTGAGTTTATTCCGGCGCAACCTTGAACTAATCTGCAACCAGTCAGTTTAGGATTTAAGCCCGACGTTAAATCATTTTCTCTCCAATTTCATGCACCACCTCATCGAAGCCAAATTAACCGAACTCGGTCTGCAACTCCCTCAGCCCCCCGCGGCGGCCGGTAGTTATGTGCCCTACATCCGCACGGGGAATCTCCTCTATCTCGCGGGCACGGTGAGCATCTACAATGGCAAGATGACGCATGTCGGGCAAGTGGGGCAGGAGCAAACGGTGCAGACTGCTTACGAGTCGGCAAAAATCTGTGCCCTGAATACACTCGCCAACATCAAGGCGGCGACGGGCAGTCTCGATAGCGTGAAACAATTTGTCCTCGTCACCGGATTTGTGAATGCCGTCAGTGGTTTCACCGAAAGTCCGGCCGTCATTAACGGGGCCTCCGAGCTTTTCGGTCAATTATACGGCGAAGCTGGGAAGCACGCCCGCGCCGCCGTGGCGGCAGCCGGTTTACCGCGCGGTTCCACCGTCGAGATTCAAGTAATCGTCGAACTCAAAGCGTAAATTCCGCCGCCGGCCTCGGCCGGCGGGGTCAGCGCACTATTTTTGACCAACCTTACAGCTGCTTGGTCAGCACCTTCGAATTACGGCCGCTCTCTTCGTAGGCTTTAAGCCGCGATTCGGGCAGGGCGTCCTTTTCCGCTTCAGCAAAGCCGCAGATGGAAGTGAAAAATGAAAAAGCCTGGGTCGAGAGCGCGAGCACGGTCTGCGCGCCTTTTTCCTGCGCCTGCAGACAGGCAAAATCGACCATCTTCTTGCCGATTCCGCGGTGATGGTAGAACGGCATGACGTACAGCGAACCAATCTCCGCCAATTTTCCTTGGTCCGTGTAATGGTGCAGCGAGACGCAGGCGATGATGTTCTCGTCGATTTCGAAGACGTAGAATTGTTCGATGTTTTTCTCGATCGCCGCCTGAGTCCGATAGAGCAGCTCTTCCCGTTTCACGGCCTGCCGCGTGAGATTGTAGATGGCCCGGACGTCCCGCTTGGTGGCTTGGCGAATTTGTTGGTATTCGTTGCCGTGAATGAGGGTGCCGATGCCTTCGTTCGAGAAAATCTCATTCAGCAAACCATCGAGCAAGCGACCATCGAGTAAATGAATCCGCGGCGTGCCCGTTTCGATGGCTTTAACCGCGTGCACGGCGGTGGTCCGCATCGATTCGTTAATCGACTCGGGTTTGTTGGCGAGCACGGTGCGGAGGGTAGCGGCCGATATTTGGTGCTGCAGCTTGCCGTTGATCTCGAGGCCCTCGTTGGGCGTGAGATAGATAATTTTAGTCGCGTGTAAGGCTTCGGCCAATTCCGCCGCGAGCAGATCAGAGTTGATCCGCAGCGGTCGACCATCGCGATCGAAGCCAATGGGGTTCAAGACTGGCACCACTTGTGATTCGATCAGTTGCGTGAGAAATTCTTTATCCACCCGATCTACCCGACCGGTGAATTGGTGATCGACCCCTTTGATAATCCCAATCGGCACGGCCCGAATCGCGTTGGTCAGCGCGGCTTTGAGGCCGTTCTGCGTTAGACCTTCGATCACGAGATGGGTCACCCGCGAAGAGGCGCGGATGGCGAGGTCAAGCGTAGCCGCATCGGCCGCGCCGGTGCCGGAAATGTCGGTGATGGGGATTTTGCGCGTCTTGGCGAGTTCCTCAATCTGGTGGCCGATGCCGTGGACAATAATAATTTTGATGCCCAAGCTGCGTAGCACTGCGATATCCGTTAGAATATTGGGGAAATTTTCGTCCGCGACAATAATGCCGTCAGCGGCAATCACAAAGGTTTGGCCCTGAAAACGGGGAACGTATTTCAGGATGCCGCGCAGGTCGGTCGGTTTAATTTCGGCGCCAGTACTCATGGGGAAGGTGCGCTTTAATCGGCTATCTCGCCCCTCGCGTCAATGGGGGATTACGTGCGGACCGGTTCCCGCCGCCATGAGCCTCAAGTCTACGAGCCGCCACAAAAGGCACAGAAAGCGCAAAAATTGACCAAGGCATTTTGGCCCGCGAAAAACGCGAAATGACGCGAAAGAAAATCCGGACTTAAACCTTAAGACCTAAACCTTAAAACTATCCCGCCTCTAGCCTTTCGCCACTAGCCTCAAGCCTTAAGGCCGCCACAAAAGGCACAGAAGGCGCAAAATCGATCCGAGCATTTTGACCCGCCAAGGCAGGGCCACGAAAAACACGAGAAACACAAAAACCGACCAAGGCAGGGGGAGGAAAAGAGGAAAATTGGGAAAGTAGAAAATTGGGAAACAGAGAGCCGGATCGACCAAGGCATTTTGGCCCACGAAAAACGCGAAATGACGCGAAAGGGAATCCGGGCTTAAACCTTAAAACCTAAACCTTAAAACTATCCCGCCTCTAGCCTTAAGGCCGCGGCTTACTTGACGGTAAAACTCCAGGCGAGGGCGGGGCCTTTAGCGACGAGGCGGATCTCGTAGCGGCCGGGGGGCAGGGTGGTGGTGGAAAAGGTCACGACGTAGTGGGAGTCGGGCCAGCGACTCCGCAATTCTTTGCCGGGTAGCATTTCTATCGTGGGAACCAGCACCAATTCATGACCCTTGCGGTACAGGGTGCTGTCGCCCAATTGGGCTTTTAAATTGGTCAGACTGGCCGTGAAGAAAATGGGGTAGTCTTGTTCGCGGAGTACTTCGGCCGGGGCGCTGACCTGATCGATCGTGGCGAGCAGCTTGGGCTGCTCCGCAAAATTGGGTTCAAAATCAGCGCCTAAGCCGAGCGCAGAGCGATGCAACGGGGCCGGTCCGTTCGCGCTTATTTTTTCAATCGGGCGCCGAGCGGTGACGGGTAATTTTTGCCAACCGGCGGCCAGTAAGCGAGCCACCGTGGCCCGATCTTGAGCATCTTGATAAGGGCGGTAGGCGGGGCTCGGCTTCCTGAAATAAAAATTTACCGCGGTGTAGATAATGACGAAAGCCATGATCGCCGCGATGATCCACTTCATGGACCAAGGTTGAGGCGAGCGGCGCGGACGGGAGGCGGTCATTTGGGCTGTTATCGCGGGTTGGGCGGGTCGAGCGCAAATACATTTGCGCCACCCCTGCGGACTTGTTCTCGTCGCTAGCTCACATGAAATTTTGGTCGCAGACATTTATTCCCACGCTCAAGGAAAGCCCCGCCGATGCTGAAATTGCGTCGCACAAATTGCTGCTCCGCGCGGGCCTCGTGCGTAAATTGGGCGGCGGTCTTTATACTTTCATGCCGGCTGGCTTGCGCGTCGTGCAGAAAATCAGTCAATTATGCCGCGAAGAAATGGATCGCGAAGGCGGCATTGAAATGGCGATGCCCTTCATTCACCCCGTCGATAATTGGCAAGAAGGACCGCGTTGGGCCGCGGCCCGGGAGATTATGTACCGCGTCGATCACGCGGGGGCGGGCAAGGGGCGTTCGAAGGAACCGGAGTTCGTGCTTGGGCCCACGCATGAAGAAGTCATTACGCCGCTCGTGAAAAGTGAGATCACGAGTTACCGGGATTTGCCGAAGAATTTTTATCAAATCGGGCCGAAATTCCGCAACGAGATCCGGCCCCGCTACGGTTTGATGCGCGCGCGGGAATTTATCATGAAGGACGCCTATAGCTTCGACGCGACGGACGAAGGGGCGACCGAGAGTTACCACAAGATGAAGCGCGCCTATGCGGCGTTCTTCCTGCGCTGTGGTTTGAAGACGATCGCCGTCGAGGCTGATACCGGCGTGATGGGCGGGAGTTTCTCCCACGAGTTCATGGTGCCGGCGCCCGTGGGCGATGATGATATCGTGTACTGTGACGCCAGCGGCTATTCTGCTAATCGGGAAAAGGCCACGAGCGGGCTCGTGCCCAAAGATTTTGCGGATGCGGCGCCCAGCGGTGCGCTCGAACAATTTCCGACGCCGGGCGTCGTCACGATTGCGACGCTGGCGGCGGCGCCCTATGGCGTGGCGGCGGATCAGCAATTCAAGACGCTGGTTTATATGGGTGACGGCAAACCGTTTCTCGTGATTCTCCGCGGTTGCGATGATCTCGAGGAAGCTAAACTCGGCGCGTTGGGCTTTCAGCTCTGGCGTCAGGCGACGGCTGAAGAAATCGAGCCCGTGTTGGGCGCTAAGCCGGGCAGCCTTGGAGCGATCAAGGGAACCATTAAAAATCCGAGTGCCCTCGCGGGAATTTTTGCGGACCACGCCATTCGTTTAATTGGCAACGGCACGACCGGGGCCAATCAAGAGGGCTGTCATGTACGTCACGTCAATGTGGGCCGTGATTTGGCCATTACTCAATGGGGTGATTTTCGCACGGTGCGGGCTGGCGAACCTGATCCCAAGTCAGGCCAGCCCCTCCAAATCGCGCGCGCGATTGAGGTCGGGCACATTTTCAAACTCGGCACAAAATACTCGGAGAAATTCGGAGCCGTTTACACCGATGATCAAAAGCAATCGCACCCGATGATCATGGGATGTTACGGCATTGGCATCAGCCGCACGCTGCAAGCCGTCATCGAGCAAAGTAATGATGCTGATGGCATCATTTGGCCTTGGTTCGTGGCTCCGTGGCAGGTGTTGGTCGTTAATTTGGATCCGGCGGACGCAGCCGCTAGCGCGCTGTGTCTGCAATTAGCGCAGGCGGCGGAATCCGCGGGCGCGGATGTGCTCATCGATGATCGCGCGGAGCGGCCAGGGGTAAAATTTAAGGATGCTGATCTCATCGGACTGCCGCTGCGTTTGACGGTCGGCGGCCGCGGCCTGAAGGAAGGGATTTTTGAAATGAAATGGCGCACCGCGAAGGAAGTCAGCAAGGTCGCCATCGTGGACGCGGCGACCGTCATTACCGCGGCGGTGCGCCAGGCGGCGGGTCAGGCATGATCGTCGTCAGCGCGCAGCCTCAATCTGAACCGCTCGCTGCGACGGCGTTGCAGTCGCAGTTGGCGCCCCAGTGGCACGTGGTCGTGCTCAATGATCCCGTCAATTTGATGTCTTATGTGGTCATGATTTTCAAAAAGGTTTTTGGCTGGTCGGAAGCTAAGGCCCGCGTGCATATGCTCGAAGTGCATGAGCGCGGCCGTTCGCTGCTCTGGACGGGCGCGCGCGAGCCGGCCGAGGCTTATGTTTTTACCTTACAACAGTGGCATCTCACGGCGGTGCTGCAGGCCGCATGAAACGGGTCGAAGTTAAGTTGAATTTGGAGGCGGTGGCCCCGCTGCTCGATGCGATTAAGGCGGCCGCGGATGAACTCCAGCCGACTTTGGCCGTGACGCCCCAAGTACCTGATCTCGAGGAGGAGTTTGCCGCGGATTGGCGGCAGGAATTACTCCAGAACCAAAATAGTGATCTTAATATTTTGCTCGGTTTATTCGGCACCGATTTTTTTATTACCGGAGTCGTGCCGCTTGATGCGACTAATAGTGAGCCGATTCTGCGCGCCTGCTCCGCGGTGCGTTTGTGGCTGCGGGCGCAGTCGCTCGCGGCGGTGGGTGATGAGGCGCTCGAAACGGGTGAAATGCCGTTGCTCGAAACGACCGAAGCGCAACGGCGTGCTTTTGCGGCTTATGTTTTTCTCGGGACGCTGCAGGAATTAATTGTGCAGCATCTAGACCCCACGGAACTCGAGTAGCTCGAGCGCGCGCGCTGGGCGCTTACAGTTTTAATTTTTCGAGCAAAGTTTGCGCAATTTCCCGGAAAACCTGCGCGGATTTGCTGGCTGGGTCATTGACCACCACGGGCAAACCACAGTCACCGCCGGCCCGAATTTCAGGGTCGAGGGGAACTTGGCCGAGGAGGGTCGTGCCCAAGAGCTCGGCCGTGATGGCGCCACCGCCTGCGCCGAAGAGTGATAATTTCTTGCCAGCGGCGTCTTCAAACCAGCTCATGTTTTCGGCCACGCCGAGAATCGGCACGTTTACTTTTTGAAACATGAGGCCGCCCTTGCGGGCAATATTCGTGGCGGCCGTTTGCGGGGTGGTCACGATGAGGGCGCCGTCGAGCGGCAAGGTTTGCACCAAGGAAAGCTGCGCATCGCCGGTGCCGGGTGGCATATCGACCAAGAGAACATCAATTTCGCCCCACTGCACATTCTGCACGAATTGCTGAATGGTTTTCATGATCATCGGCCCGCGCCAGACGACGGGGGTATTATCGTCAACGAGGAAGCCCATCGACATGACTTTAACGCCATGGCGTTCGAGCGGCACGGGCGATTCGCCGTTGATTTCCGGCCGGCCTTGGAGGCCCATCATCAGGGGAACGGACGGGCCGTAAATATCGCAGTCCATGAGCCCCACGCGTCCGGGCCGACCGCGCAGTTCCAAGACTTGGGCGAGGGCGCAAGCGAGGTTGACCGCAAACGTTGATTTGCCGACGCCACCCTTGCCGGAGGCGATGGCGACGGAATGCTTGAGGCCGGCCGGCGCGGTACCGCCGCCGAGATTGGCTTGGCCGGCTGCTGGCGGGGCCTTGGCCGCTGAGACGGCGAGCTCGATGATTACCTCTTTAACGCCAGGGAGGGCCCGCAGACACTGCTCGATCTCGGCTTTTAGTTGGGTCGGGACTTTAGGGTCAGAGGTCGTGATCGCGACGGAGACCTTGGCGGTGCCTTCGGCGAAGACGGCTGATCGAATCAGGCCGAAGGAGACGATATCGCGGCTAAAACCAGGATACTTTACTTGTTTGAGCGCTTCTTTGAGGGATTCAGTAGTCACAAAATGATGGAGAAAATGGCTTGGAAAAGATGACGCTTTGACCTTGTGAGTAGGTTGCCGAGAGTAAAACAAAAATCGGCTAAGCTGACTCTCATCCCTAATTATCACATGATTATGCAGAATGCATTTCGCTTCCTTCTCGGGCTTGCCCTCGTGGTGCCTGTTTTTGCTCAACGCGATATTGGCACGGTCAGTGTCAATGCTGACACCACCACGATCCCCATCACGATTAGCGCCTCTACGGCCGAATTGCAGAATTTGGCCTTAACGGCCTTCGGCGCTCACGGCCGCTACCGTCCTGTCAGCAGCGGCGGAGCTTTTGCCCTAAGCTTTTCCCCCGCCGGCGCCAATCAGGTCAGCGTCACGATCACCAAGGGTAGTCTCAATTCCCCTGTGGCGAGCCAGACGCTCACCGGCACCAGTATGCGCAACGCGCTCCTCCGCGCGGCTGATTTTGCCGTCAACAAAACGAGTGGCCTCAAAGGTTTTTTTGCGGGAAAGGTAGCCTACCTCAGCAACAAGACGGGCAAGACTGAGATTTATACTTCCGATCTCTTTTTCGGTGAAGTCATGCGCTGGACGTCCGAGGGTAAACAAATTCTCGGGCCGCGCTGGTCGCCGGACGGCTCGAAGATTGTTTTCACGAGTTACCGCACCAGCTTTCCTGATATTTATGTACTGGAGATGAACAACCGCCGCATTTCTTTGCTCGCGAGTTTCAAAGGCACCAACAGCGGTGGTCGCTACAGCCCCGATGGCTCGCGGGTCGCCATGGTGCTTTCAGGTGAAGGAAATCCTGAGGTTTATGTCGGGACCGCCCAGGGCCGACAGATCCGTCGCCTGACTAATTCGCCTTCGATTGAAGCTTCCCCGACGTGGTCGCCGGATGGTTCGCGTTTGGTGGTGGTTTCGGATGCGGCCGGTGGTCCCCAACTTTATACGATGTCAGCGAGTGGCGCAGGGGGCATGTCCCGGCTCGGCACTAATATTTCGAAATATTGCGCTGAACCTGACTGGAGCGTGGGCGATCCCAACAAGCTCGTTTTCACCGCGGGGGTGGGGCGCGGCTATCAAACGGCGGTTTATGATTTTGCCACGCGCACCAGCAAGATTGTTTCCAAGGCACCGACGGATGCCATTGAACCGATGTGGCTGGCGGATGGCCGTCACGTGATTTGCACCTACCGCGCCGCCAATACCAGCAGCCTTTATCTGCTCGATACGGAGTCGGGTAAAGCCACGCGGCTCAGCCCGAGCGCGCTCGGGAGCGCTTCCAGTGCGAGTTATCTGGCCCCTTAATTCATGAGGCTTTTTTTTATCGGCGATATCGTCGGCAAGCCCGGCCGCGAGATTGTCACCGCGCTGCTACCCAAGCTGCGCGCGGAGCGGGGAATCGATTTTGTGATCGCCAATGGGGAGAATGCGGCGGCGGGGGCCGGCATCACCAGCGTGATCTGTAAAACTCTGCTGCAGGCTGGCGTGGATGCCATCACGCTGGGCGACCACGTGTGGGATCAAAAAGGTTTTGAGGTGGATATCGTCACGCTCCCGCAGGTTTGTCGGCCCGCTAATTTGCCGCGGACCTCGCCGGGGCGCGCGCATTTGATTTTAGAAAAAAACGGCTTTCGCCTGCTAGTATTTACGGTCCTCGGCCGGAGTTTTATGGGCCTCAAGGCGGAGTGTCCCTTTCTGGCGGCTGATGCTTTATTGCAAGATGTCGCGGGGCAATTTGATGGCGCCTTGGTGGAGATGCACGCGGAGGCGACCTCTGAGAAGCAGGCGCTCGGCTGGCATCTGGCGGGGCGGGTGAGTGCGGTGCTCGGGACGCACACGCATGTGGCGACGGCGGATGCGGCGCTGCTGCGCCAACACACCGCTTTTATGTGCGATGTGGGCATGACGGGGCCGCACGAGTCGGTGCTCGGCCGCGAAATTGCCCCCGTCGTCGGGCGTTTTCTCGATGGATTGCCGCGCCGCTTTGAAGTGGCGACGGGTGATGTGCGGCTGTCCGGTGCTTTGGTCGACGTGGCGGCCACGGGGCGCGCGGAAAAAATTGAATGGTTAAGCTTACGCGCGGATTAAATGGGCGGCCCGTGGCGGGCGCCTCTCGCCGAGGTTGGGGGCGCGTTTTGTTTTGTGATTTCCCGTTTTTTTAGAGCTAACTCTACCCGATGATTTTTTCTTCACCTTCGGCTGATGTCTTCGTGCCAGACGGTAGTTCGCTGGCGACGGCGCTGACGCGGACCACCCATCTTTGCCTCGCGGCGCATCAGGATGATATTGAGATCATGGCTTACCCGGGCGTCGTCGCGGGCTACGAATCGCGCGACCATTGGTTCACTGGAGTGATTGTGACAGATGGCGCGGGCAGTTCCCGGGCTGGAAAATTTGCGAATTTCACCAATGAGGAAATGATGGTGGTGCGGCGCGAGGAACAGCGCGCGGCGGCGCGGATTGGGAAATTTTCGGCGGTGGTCCAACTGGCGCATCCCAGTTCCGTTGTGAAAAACCCCGCGGCGGTCGGCGTGCGCGATGATTTATTGGCAATTCTCACCGCCGCGAATGCGCACACGGTTTACCTGCATAATCCGGCGGATAAACATGACACCCATGTGGCGGTGTTTCTGCGTTGTCTCGAGGCCTTGCGCGCGTTGCCGCCGGCCCAGCGGCCCCAGCGGGTTTATGGGTGCGAAGGCTGGCGTAATCTCGATTGGTTATTGGATGCCGATAAACAAGTGCTCGATGCTTCAGCCCATCCGGCGCTGGCGGCGGAACTGGTAGCGGTCTTTCAATCGCAGATTGCCGGGGGGAAACGCTACGACCTCGCGACGACCGGTCGCCGTTTGGCTAATGCTACTTTTCATACGCCACATGCGACCGATCAATTTAGTGCGCTCACGTGGGCGATGGATCTGACCCCACTCGTGCAGGATGAGCATTTAT
>Ga0114971_10002668_pt1 | contig 12233 bp, 8 predicted proteins | sample M_140625_MF_Meta_FD_87320 | JGI IMG/M metagenome (GOLD analysis project Ga0114971, IMG submission 87320) | Freshwater microbial communities from Lake Montjoie, Canada to study carbon cycling - M_140625_MF_MetaG | ecosystem: Environmental > Aquatic > Freshwater > Lake | place: Lake Montjoie... | reverse complement strand
TTATTATTAACAATACAATCTTTTACGTAAAATGTATGAGCAATTCTACTCGTCGTCTTTAATACATTTTTAACTGAATAATCACCATCATCACAATTATAATAATCCCTTATAATAATAACTTCAAGTGGAATATTATTCACAAGAAACATCGTATACAGTTCATAATAATCTCGTGGTTCAATCATGTTCTGAATAATAATGGACTCACAAATATTATTTTTCATAATTTTTTTAACAATTTCATAATTTGCGCGATAACTGCGGTATGTATTTAATAAAATATCATTATATTTACTTTTTTCATCACTAATATAATAAATTGAACTATGATTATTATTAATTTTATCCTTATAATATTCAAAATTATCAGGACTTATAGTAAAAACAATTTTATTGGGGTGTTCTTCATTTCCAACAATAATCTTCTTATAAACAAATACATTCGTATATTTCTTATAAAAATAAAGAGCCATAACAGTTAATAAAGATGAAAATATTGTCCCAATAACTAAAAATTCTAAATTATCATTGTAAAAATTTGTGTTAGTTTCATTATAATTAAATGGTAAAAACTCGTCCATTGTAGTAATAATTTTATTATTATAATGTCTTTAAGCTGGTTTTTCATTTGAATTTGAATGTTTTCACTTTGAAAAAACTGAGAATTGATGGAAAGACTATACGGGGGTGTAGTGATTTAGAATTATAATATTTTATAAATTCATCATATGTAATCCACTGAACGATCCTCTTAATATTATCTTTTTTCTCACGCGTTCCTGTCATATTAAAATCAATCTCATATTTATCGTCATCAAAATATACAATTTTCAATATATATTTTATAAATGGTATAAATATTTCTATTTGAATATTATTATTAATCATTTTATTTAATTCATCGATTGATAAATATTCTTTTGTAGACTTATTTCTGATTCCTCCATTTGATTCTTCATATAATTCGCGCGCGATTGTATAATCAATTGTTATATCATCATCATCTACCTTCCCCCCAAAATCACTAAATCTCAGTTTTCCACTGGTTTCAAGTGCTTTCTGAATTAGAACTTCTTTATTTGTTTTCCAATGAATAAATAAAACACCCCCTGCTTTTATTTCCAAAGTCTTATCATTTTTATAATAAAATACTTTCCTCAATTTCTTTATTTCTGGTTTTCCAATTCGTTTTCTATTCATTATTTATTTATAGAATAAAATTATGATAATAACTAATCGCAATTTTATTTTAGAAGACAACTACTTGGAGACAATTCAAAAAATTGATTCAGCCCCCATAAATATACCAAAAATAAAGATATATGAAAAAATAAAATATAATTATTTTATTAAAGAATTCTATATTTGAGACATATCATACTGATATTTCTCTTTTTGTGGAGTTCCCATCCCACTCCGTAAATCGTCTGTTAGTTTAGGATGTATTTCATCTACTGATTTATACTGATTGAAAAAAGAGAAAGAATCTCCCATATTTTGATATCCTACAATTCCATTAAAGCTTCCTCCATTCATTGGAAGTTCATCTTTATATGACCAATAATCACTCTCCATAACATTTTTTTTTTCATTCTTATCTGGTCCTTCTAACCATGGAAAATTATCTGCTTCTGTTTTACGACGCATTTCCCCATTTTCTGGAACTGCTAAAATTGCCGGCTCTTGTTCTTTTTGTGATTTTGCTGGTAAATCATAATCATAATATTTTCGTAAATCCATTACATCAGTTATAAAATTGGGGGTGTTATAATCTTGTGTATAAAAGTTCGCTGGATTAACTTGTTTGTATATTTTTTCTAAATTATTAGACACATTATCTTTCTTGAAGATTGTAAATGACTCTACATTATCAGCAAATTGAACTTTCTTCTGAGAATTTGGTTCTTGTTTTGGGTCTTTATCTGAGTATATTTGATTTTTTACAAAAAACTGCCATGATATGACTAAAAGAGCAATAATCAAAAGAAGTGTAATAAATAGTTTAATCATTAATTTAATATAATAAAATAATTATTAAAAATAAAACCTTATATAATTTATGAGTGATGTCATAATAGTAAACGTCGAAACCGAAGAACCCCTACATAATGAAAAAGAAAAACCAGAGATTGAACTTTTCTCTCATAATGAAAAAAAAGATGTCATACAAGGAGAATCCAAAAAGTGTTTAGATATACTTATTGAAAAGTTTTTAGATGATGATGTAATTGATAATAATGAATTAATTGAAATTATTTCAGTTGTTATTAGATTAGTTGAATCAAAAACAGGCTTATCAGGAGAAGAAAAAAAGAAATTAGCTCTTTCTATACTTCGCCAGTTTCTTGAATCAAAAATAAGTAATTATAATGATGTCGAAAAACAAATCAGTAAATCAATTGATTTCACAGTTAAAGTATCAAAGGAAGGTTTTGGTGAACTAAAAATAATGTCGACTATAATTTCAGATCTTAAAACAGGATTCAACTTTATTTATTCATCAGCAATGTCTAAAATTGATGAGAAATATCCATTAGCAGATGATATAATAAATAACTTGTTTGATATCATTATTCATATAATGCGTCTAATTGAAGGTCAGACTTCTATGAATGAAAATGAAAAAGCAATTCTCCTCAAAAAAATAGTCCTTAAAATAATATCAAGTTTAGTGGAATCAACTAAACTAACAAATGAGCAGGGAGACCTCTTAATTTCGCAGGTCGATTCAACAATCGCAATTGCGCAAGTTGGTATTCGCGCAAAAAATGGGGAACTACATATTAATATACACGAAGCAGTATCCATTTTTGAATGTATTTTTGCGTGGTTTAAGAAATGTCGACCAAATCAATGAATTGTTCAATAGATGATTGGAGATTTCCTTTCTTTTGTTCAAAGTAAATAGAATAGTATTCATTTTTTGTATTAATGTCTATCATTTTAGAAAAGACGAGATTTATTGATTCATTCAAAGCGTAATAAATCTCTTGGTAAAGCTCCTCAACCGAATATTTTAATAAACCGGCAAAATCATCACCATGTATCTGTTGTTGAATTATTTTCTGTAATACAATTTTATCCTGTTTAGTGGCGGTTATCTTCTTTATACAATAATTGAAACAACTTCCATCATCAAAGACTTTCATATATTTATCATTGATTCCATATATTTTATACAAATTCTTGTTTGGGTGGTATGTTTTAGGAATGTTGAATAGTATTTTCTCAAATTTGTAGAGTGGTATAGTTAAATCAGTTGTGGTTATTGATACATAGTATCTGGTTTTTTCCTCTGTTTTCTGAATATTCATTATTATTTAAAGATGTATTGATATCTTTAAGTCATAAAAATTGAATTAAAAGCAATTTGATATATATAATATACAAAACCAAAAATGGAAGAACTAAAACCAGATTACCGTAATAAAATAGTTAAAATATACAGACGAATCGCATTTGATGATGAATCTTTACCGGCCCAAATTGAGAATATTATTTTTGAATGGGTTAAAAGTGAACTCATCAAAAAGGGTGAAGTTTTTGATTGTCATCATATTCAATTTAAACTGCTCTATTTGCGAAAGACGGACCAACTCTTTCTCAACATAAATCCGGAATCAAATATTAAAAATATGGTTCTCTTAGAGAAAATAAATAGTGGGGAACAAGATATTGAGAAACTACCACATCTCACTCCCCAAGAATTATATCCAGAATTATGGGAGCAATTAAAGGAGAAACAGAAGGCTACTGATGAATTTCTTTATTTGAAGAAACCAGAGGCTGCGACAGATGAATATAAATGTAGTCGCTGTAAGCAACGGCGCTGTATTTATACAGAATTACAGACTAGGTCAATTGATGAACCAATGACGAAATACATTACTTGCTTGGAATGTAATCACAAATGGCAGATTGCTGGATAAAAATTGAATTAAAAAGAATATGATATGAATTAGTAATAAAAATGACAACAATTACAACTGCTGAATTTACACGTAGTAATACAGATGAAAATACATTATTAACAATAAAACCACCCATTTACAGAAGAAATATGGTTTCATCATATAGCTACACAATTCGTGGAAATGATGAAACTTATATCAAAAGGAAAAATATTGAGATTCGTGATAATGAGCATATTTTTATTACATATGATGTAATAAAAGGAGCAACATATTTTATTAAGATTGATGTTGTTTATTTAAATGGATCCAAACAGAAATACAGAATGTTTTATACTGTTGAAGATGATTTCAATCAAGCGATTAACGAAGAAGAAAAAGAGTATTTTGAAGTTGAAAAAGAGGAAGAAGAAGAAGAAGAAGAAGAAGAAGAACAAGATGAAGATAAAGAAATTGAAAATTTAGAAGTCAATTAATTTTTATATCTGTATAAAATATATTATAAAATGGGAGGAGTTATTGGAAAAATTTTAGAGAAAATTGGTGCTCGTCGGAAGAAACGTAATAATATAAACAATCGAAAAAAAAAAAGAAATATTATTTTAAGACCTAGACATAATAATAATAATAACTTACAACAACCAAATAATAGTGTAGTACACCGCCAATCAAAACCAGTAGGACCAGTAGGACCAGTAGGACCAGCAGGCCCTTCATTATTAAATCGAATGCGTGGAAAGGAAAAAAATACAAATAGTAAACAATTAACACCAGAAAATAAACAAAATATTTTATCATATTTACAAAAAGAAACAATATTTGTGTTACAACGACATGCGACAAGTTGTGCGAATATTCTGAATAAAGGATTTGAAGAAGGTTCTACATCATTGGGAAAGACACAACTTGGTAAAGTTCGATTAGTTGCTGAAATTGCTCCGGATAGCATGCTTTCAAGTATTGGAGTTGATGAATGTAATCAAGTCCATGATTATTTAACTAATGTAGGTACTGATATTATAAGTATTGATAGTTTTGATAACTTATTTTGTTGTTCAGAACTAATAAGAACACAACAAACAATGTTTTTAAGTTATTTTGATTTAATTCATAGTAAACAGATTAAAATAATGATTCTTCCTTGGTTGAATGAAGAACACGCCGCAATTGGAGGAATGAATAAAGATAATTTAACTATTTCTCTTCAAGAAACAAGACGAAGATGGAAAATATTTATACAAAAATTATTAGAGTTTCCATTATTAAGTAAATTATTAAGGATTTTACAAATACCAACTACAAATATTAAACAATATGACAGATTAATTGTTGTTAAAAGTGAGAATTTGATTAAACATACAGAAGAAGAAAAAAATAGATTAATTGAACAAGTTAAAATAATCTATGGAATTACAGAAATAACTATTAAATCAATACAAGAAAAAATACAGGAAGAAGCAGATAAATATAATAAATTTTTAGAATGGGATGACGTTTTTTATTTACCAGATTTTATTTATAGAAATCCAAGTGGTCCAAATACGCCAAATGCGAGTTTTGATAAACGTATTGATTTGGAAAGATTATATAAAATAAAAATGAAAGAATCTTGTGAAATAAAAAAATGTTTATATAGCGCAGAAGATTTATTATTTGCTTTACCATTTATTTTATATTTTAGAAAAAATAATATCAAATCCGATAAACCATTAAAAATATTTATGACTGGACATAATGGTTCAATGAAAAAATTAGTAAATTTAATTACATTAAAAAGCGCAAGTAATAATGAGAGCTCGATATATTATTCAAAACAATATTTTGAAAAACAACAAATTATGAATGCTGAAATAATAAAATTGGAAACGATTGGATTATTAAAATTAATCGATGTGAGTCTTTTTGCGAGATTATTAAGTTTACAGAGTAAAAATTTACAATTAAATAATACCACCATAAATTCAGATTTCAAGGAATGTAGAAAATTTCCAGTTGGATTTTCAGAAAAAGTTATTTCAAAACAAATCGCTGATAGATTTTTTAAAAAAGGAGGATTCAATAAAATAAATCCATTTTATTTTTTCTACAATACAAATCTTGATATTGTATATTCACTTGTTGATATTGTTAAACAAGAAATACAAACAGATAATGGTAAATTATATACAGAGAATTATCCATTGCGAGTATTTTTTGGTATGACATTATTACAATATATTGGTTATTTAACAATTGCGAAAAGAATTGTATCTACAATGAAAGATAGGTTTAATAAAAATCCAAAATATTATTATCAGGGTTTACTGACTATAATTGGAAAATTACAAAATAATATATATATTTATGTTAATGATACTAGAAATATTAGTAATGTTCAAACATTTAATATAAGTAATAATCAACAGCAGCAGCAACCGCAGCAACAGCAACAGCAACAACAGCAACAGCAACCGCAGCAACAGCAACAGCAACAGCAACAGCAACAACAACAACAACAGCAACCGCAGAAACAGCAACAACAACAGCAACAACAGCAACAACCGCAATCAGCAAATAGCAAACAACAACCAACAAATTATAATTCAATAAAACGTAAATATAGTAGTACATCTTTCCATGGAAAAGAAACAAATCAAATAATTCATGAATTTATATTAAAAAAATATCCAAATGGAATAAATAAATCAATAGATATTGATACATTAATAAATAATATATTAAAACTAGATGAATTTATAGATGTTGATAAAAATACTATAAATGAATTAAAAATATATATTCGAATATTTATTAATAATAATATTTTATCTAAAAAAGGAGGACAGGCCGCGCCAGACATATCAATACAGTATATGGAATTAAATGAAAACGTTTATTTTGACAAAGCAACACAATTCCCAAAATATAGCACAACAATCAAGCAATTTTTATTTGAGACTTTACCAGAATTGAAAGATATTCAAGACCGTCAGGAAAAACGAAAAAGATTTGTTGAATTACTTCATCAATCACTTTTATCTACATGTGATATTAAACAAGAACAACAAAATAAGATTACGAATTTTATGAAAAATAGTTTTCCAACTGGTTTATTAGAGCAAGAATCGAAAACTCCAACTCGTGAAAATAATAAGAAAGGTCAAGGAATATTAGAAAGAGTTGAGAAATTAAATAAGAATATTGGAATAAACATTCATAAAATGAATATTAAAAAAATAGAAGCAAATTATAGAAATGTAACTAGTCCAATTCCATTTATTCCATTAGACAACGACGGTAATAATCAATTAGATAAAATAATTCAGCATATGAAAAATATGGGAGGATTTACAGTAGAATCTGATGGATATTCTAAAAAAAAAGGTATTGAACAAATTTATAAAGATATAATTTGTAGAACTGGTATAAAAGAAATATTAATAAACATTTACCCATCTATTGATGATTCAGTTTTGAATTATATAATTGGTATGATTTATAAAATATTAATAACATATTGGAGTAATTATAATATATATTATTCACAAACAACACGTTTGTTATTTACTATAATCATTATATGTTTCATTAATTATGGGATTGAATATATATTTGATTCATTTAAATATTTTTATGTTATATTTTCAGTAATAGAAAATATTAATTTAAAAACGATTGGGATGTTATTATTAAAAAATGAAAGTAAACAAGATTATTCATTAGAAAATGGAGAAAAGTATCTTTTTCTTAATATAAAAGATATTATAAATCCAAAACCAGACCATTTTTCACCCGAATATATAAATTCGATGAAGAATGATTATACTATTCAAGAGAAAATTAGACAATTTAAACGTTATTATTGTTTTTCTGATGAAAATTTTAAAAAGTATTGCAGTGAATATGGATTAATTTTTCTTCATTTTTCATTATATATTCCAGATTTAATATATTATATTTCAGATAATAATGAATTAAATTTTTCATCTTTCGATGAAAATATAACAACAAAATTAGACATGTCTAATCTATCAAATGCCTATAAAAATAAAGTCAAATATTTATTTGGATTAACAGATGAAGAAATTAAAGAAAAAACAGAGAAAGTTGTTAATAAATTCTTAAATAATTTTATAAAATATATAAAAGGTATTGATATATCAACTGCTAAAAATTTATCAGATAGTCAAACTAAATTTAAAATAAATAAACTTTATTGTGATTTCATGGAAAAAATTAAAAAAGAAAATTGTATCATATATATAATTAATCAATCAAATATAAATAATACCGACAAATTACAAGAACCAAAAAATAATATAAGTATACAAGATAATATAAAAACACTTATTGATTTAATAACCGAAAAAGTCAGTTTTGAATCAAATGAAAAAGCAATTGCGACTATATCAAATATACCAGCAAAGTTTGAACAAAGTCTTGTTTCAACCCATTTTTTTGAATTCGATTTTAACCTTTATAAAATAAAAGAAATTTGTTCAAATAGTTTAATGAGGTATTCAAAAACAAGTTGTATTCAGTTTATTAAATCAGATATATCTAATTATATAAGTATTGTAAAAAGTATATTTCATAAAGATAAAGATACTGATATATATAAATATTTTATCCAAATTCAGGTTAGTTTGATAAAAGAAGGTTTTGTATTTGCTAGTCAAGATATAAATACTGTAATATATATATCAAGACTTTTTGGAAGCAATTTTGATAGTATTTTAGAAATATTTTATCAATCTTTTCCATATATGATGTTTTGTTTTGAATATGTCTCACAAATAACGAATACTATTTTTGGTAAAACTAAAACATCACCGTGCCATGTTTTAAATGAATTATTTGGTAGTATTGATTTTGAAAAAATGATTATATTATATAAATATTTAAATATTACAAATATTGAAGTTATGTTATATATTAAAAGGTATGGAATTATTTTTCTGATATATGTTTTATTAACACCTTTTTATATATGTCGAAGTCGTTTTTTAAATAAAACAAAAACAAAGGATATTATTATTGAACAAATAAAAATAATTAATAAATTTGAATTAATAAAAGCTGTAAACTCATTATTTGATGATAAAAAAATTCTTGAATTTATTGATAAAGTTAAAACTGGAAAGAATACAATATTTGAAAAAAAAATGATTACTAAAAATGAATTGAGCATAAATGATTTTAATTTAAGCAAGTTTTCTAATGATGGAAAGTATAATAGTAAAAATATACCAAAAAATCCAGAAAGTGATTATCAATCTCAAAATGAACAACCAGTAGAAAAAAATATTAATTTAATTTATAATTGTTTTGTTAATCAATTAATAGACGCAGATTATTTCAAAAAAATAAAAAATGTTATACAAATTTATCAATCGCAAGGAACTACATGCTCAAATGTATTAAATAAAGGATTTGATACTTCTACATTGGAGGATATACAAGGCTTAGCACTTAATGCGATTGGAATACAACAGTGTATGCAATTATCAGATTTCTTATTATTTTCTAAATCAAATAATGTAAATTATATAACAGGTCAAGACCAAGACATAAAAAAAAATATATCTGTAAGTCCCCAAAAAGAATTACGACCAATGTTAATATTTACTTGTTCTGAATTATTATCATCACAGCAAACATTATTTATTACATATTTTGATATAATTAAAGATTATCTAAAAGCAAATCGGAAAATTATTATATTATTTTGGTTAAATGAAGACAATACTTCTAAAAGTTTTTTTGCTGACATCAAACTACAATGGAAATATTTCATAAAAAGAATACAAAATTTAGAATTAGACAAGGATTTTATGGAAAATATTGGAAGAACAATTGGAAAAACGATTGAATCTGATTTTTTCCAAAAAATAAAATTAGAAAACAAAGGTACTCAATTTGTATATGAAGAATGGGATAATATTTTTTATGTATCACCATATATATATCCAAGTATAAAACCAAAGGAAAGACTTCCTGATAATTTTTCATTTGATAATAGAAAGTTTAAAGGAAAATCTGGACTTTTAAGTAAATTATATAATCCAGAAGAAATGTATAAAGAATTACCTGAAATATTATCAGAATATTTTACAAATTCACCAATTATTAGTCATAATTCTCTTCATGATGTTAATTTTTATGAAGAACCAAATACAAGTGATGTTCAGATGAATATTGTATTTGTTTCACATTATAATTCATGTTTAAATACACTTAAATATTTAACTGATGATGTAAGTAATAGAGTTGTTTTTAGTAATCAACAATTAGTAAATTGTGAAATGATTATTTTACCAAAAGGAGAACTTAAAAAAGTTAATAGTCCTACAACAAGTTTTACATTAAAAAATCGTATTTTTCCAGTTGGTTTTTATGAAGGAAAATTAAAGAATTCTGATAATTTAGCAGTTATTGAAAGAAAAAATAAAACAGGACAATTAAAAAAATTTTATCCATTCTTTATTTTATGTAATTCACAATTAGATCTATTTTATACACCATATGACATTATAAAACAAGAAGTTGCGGTTATTTCAGAAGGTTCTATATCTGGAACAGAACAAAAAGAACAAAAAACAATGATTGAATTATCAAGGCTAAAATTAAGTACATCATTTCCATTTAACAAATTTTTAAGTATGACATTAGATGAATATATTAAGTTTCTTAAAACAATCAGATTAATACTTGTTAAAATAAATAAGATGTATAATTCTACAAGTTCTTTGTCAGCAGTTAAAGTTCAAAAAAAAAATACATATTTTTATAATTATAGCGGATTGATTAAAAAAATTAATGAAATTGGATTTAAAATAGATAAATATAATAAAAAAATAAAAGAACCTAAAAATAATGTAAATCGTATTTTAAATCAGAATACAGAATCTCAGAATACAGAATCAAAATCAGTAGCAAAATTATTAGTACAATCAGTATATGTTACACCAACATTACTCCAATATTTAAGAGAAACTTATGATACAAAAGAATTGGTTAATAATTTTAGTAGTTGTTTATTCGATTTTTGTACAACAAAAGACCCAGTTAAAAATAAACTCAGTAAGATTGTCAGAGAAAAATTAAAATTAGAAGTTGGAGAAAAAAATTATAAAGATATATTTGGATTAGAGGTTAAAAGACAATTACAGAAATTTATAGATGATTATGAAAAAGAGCAGCATAGTGTTTTATTAAATACTGATACTACAGAAGTTATACCAATATCAAAAGGTCTATTTTCTTCAAAGAAGAAATCAAAAGCCCAAATATTAAATGATATCAAATCACTTGATAAAACGAAATATTTACTTAATATTGATGGCATAATTAAATATTTTAATAATAGTTCTGATATATATAATAAATATAATATAATTGATAATTCATCATATTCAAAAATAAAATCATTATTAACTGAATGGAAAACTACATATGATGCAATCGCAAATAATAGAAGTAACCAATTTTCTAATAGAGAACAACAACAATTAGATTTAAATAAAAAATATACATTAAAAATAAAAGAAATAATCAGACCATTCCAGAAAAAATTCTTGGATTCGATTATAAATAGAGATATAAGACATAGAAATAAACTAAAAAATGAAACAATAAATGATAAACCTAAAAAAACAGTAAATATAATGAATACACCTTTAAAAAAATCAAAATATATAGTAATTGAAAATGATAGAGGTAAACCACCATTAAATTATATTAAATACAAAACAAATATTCCAGTTTAAAAACATTATTCATAATAATTTATTATGAATCTCCAATTTATAGCCGAGAATGTCTTTGTTATCTCACTAACAACCCGCGCTGACCGCCGAGAGAAAGTCTCAAAGGAGCTCAAATCTCAGAAGATTCCCTTTCAATTTTACGACGCCATCGCCGACGAGAATCCCATCTATGGATGTACCGCGAGTCATATCAATGTCATCAAAATTGCCCGTGATAAGAGGCTCCCATACGTCCTCATTTTGGAAGATGACGCCAAGTTCGTTCAACCATTCAAGCTCCCTCCTCTTCCTCGTGATTGGTCTATGCTTTTTCTGGGGGCCTGTGTGAATAAGGTATATGACGAGTATTATTACCGTTGGAAGCGTTGTTCGAATTGGTATGCTCATGCCTATATTGTCCGCGATACCATGTATGACCGCATCATCGAGGAGGCCTCCCAGAATATGGACAAGCGTCTCATTGATGAATATTACTGCGAGTATCTTCATCCAACGATTCAGTCATATTGTATATATCCTACAATGATTACACAGGCCGATGATTATAGTGATATCTTGAAGACGACGCTTG
>Ga0114971_10002665_pt1 | contig 12239 bp, 10 predicted proteins | sample M_140625_MF_Meta_FD_87320 | JGI IMG/M metagenome (GOLD analysis project Ga0114971, IMG submission 87320) | Freshwater microbial communities from Lake Montjoie, Canada to study carbon cycling - M_140625_MF_MetaG | ecosystem: Environmental > Aquatic > Freshwater > Lake | place: Lake Montjoie... | reverse complement strand
TATATTTCTATTTGCTGTACAGCAAATAGAAATATAATTATAATATGTACGGCAAATAGAAATCGTCGCCAACGTCTTCATTAAATGGAGGCGTTTCTATATCGCAACAACCACAATTGTCCTGATTAGCCCATAAAACACACCGGTTAACTTGTTGCTCTTCGTATTTCAGTTTCCAACGGCCCAAAAAGACAGGGGCGCGTCTGATAAATAATGATGACAGGAATTGTCTGAACATTTTAATTTATAAATAATATTCGATTCTTTTTAAGTTGAAAATATATTCTCGTTATAAAATAATGAGAATATTCCGCATTCATAAATCGAAGTCAAAAAAACAAATTTCAGAGAAGAGTCCAAAATTGGCGGCCAAAAAATTCCTTGAAAAGAGGAAAGTTGGAACAGTTATATATTTACACGAACATCCTTCTGGGAAGATTCATGGTCCTTATCGAAAGGAGTATGATAAGAAGATAATGAAGGGCGGATTGTCTATTATAGATTTTAGGGTTGATCGAATTCCTAGACAAATATATCCACCTATTTTAAAATCCCCTTTTGAACCACAAATGTCAGATTTACCTAGTATTGTTCCAAAACAACTAATTATAAAACAAACAAATGTTGAATTCTTTGGAGAACCACGTTTTTTTTTTGGAGATAATACAATGATTGATCAACAAAACAATTACTATTACACATTTAATTGTAAAAATAAAGATAAATTTGATCGAAAAATTGATAATTTAATCTTATTTCGTAAGCTTACGCCGATTCCTAATTCTAGTCCTAGAATAGATGTTCTTACTGATGTAGAAGTAAAAGCTATACCTGCACCAATATTATTAGGTTTTTATACTCAATATATTAATTATGTTAAATCAAAGATTTTTTATGAACAAGATTATTCAAGTAAACGAAAGATTCCAATTAAACTTATCTATATGAGAAGATTATTTTATTATTTATTATTAAATATTTTTCCTATAATTACACAATATATTCTTTTAAAATATGGCCTTATGGATATTGTTGAAAATAATAAAAAAAAGAAAATAACTAGTTTAACAGAGGATTATGATCCAGAAATTATATATTTTTTTAATATAATCAATTTTATATATAAAATTAACCTAGTAGATTTAGTTAATTCTATAGTTTCTATTTGTAAGCTTTCTAGTAATAATCAAAAGTTAATTTCCGATAAACTTAATGAAGAATTATCAATTTTTAGATCAAATTTTGCGTGGTTATCAATACAAGAACAAAAAAAGAATATTATACAAAGTACTACTGAAATACAAAATATGCCAGATCCAATTTATCAAGTTGAACAACTTACAAACAGTATTCCTATGTCAGCACAGGCACCAGCACCAACCCCAGCACCAACCCCAGCACCAGCACCAGCTCAAGAAGGTATTTCGACGCCATTAACTTCGAATATTTCACAAGGTTTTGCTATGTCCGGAGCAAATATATTCGAAATATTAGAGATTTGTTTTAATATTTTGATTTTACCATTTAAACTTATAGGTTGTATTCTTATCGGTTTTGCGAAGATATTCGCATTTTTCGCAGTATAATAAATATATAATCTCAAAAAAAATTGATTTAGAAATGTTTAAATATACTTATATAATTAAACATGACCTCACTCCAAGCAAAAAGAAAGGATGAACTTCTCCGAATCTGTAAAGAAAAAAAGATATCAGGCGTTTATAAAAAGAGAAAAGAGGAAATAATTGAACTCCTCGACACAGTCCATATTACCAAAGACGAAACCAACTATTTACAAAATTATGACCGATGTGATATATTCACCCCCGAAGACATTTCCCAACTCATGGCAACAAAGTTATCTGAACTCGTCGCCTATCCGAGAAAACTCCTAGAACCATCTGTCGGGACCGGAAACCTCCTCAAATATATCCCTCTCGATTTATACGAGTCGATCGATGTCTTCGATATCAAGGCGGAATACATGGCCTCAATACCCCAGCACCCCAATTTAAACAAGCGCGCTACGGATTTCCTCAAATACGTTCCTGACCCCCCCACCAAATATTCTAATATTATATTGAATCCTCCGTATATCAAAATTCAAGAATTACCTACCGAATACACGCAATTCATCCGCCAGACATGGCCCATATTCAAAGCCGGAAATATTGACATCTACTACGTTTTCATGATGAAATGTATTGACCTCTTAGAAGAAGGGGGCGCAATGGTAGCGATTACACCGAACACTTTTTTACATAACAAGTCATCCACGCATTTCCGCAAATATCTGTTTGAGAACCGCTTCATTAAGGAAATCATCGATTTCAAGGACCGCAAAGTGTTTGAGGACGCAGCAGTCTATTGTTGTATAACGATCATAACGAAGGCCCCAAAGGCCACCCTCACATATAATGACCAAACAATCGCATACGACGCACTATTGAGCAAGGAAAACAGACTTCATCTCCTTCATTATAACGGAACCACTGACTCCCAGACAAAAACTCTGGGGGACATCTGTAAAATTTACAATGGAATTGCGACTCTCCGTGATAATATCTTCATTCACCCAACGAAACTATATGACGAGCCTTGCTGGAAGAAAGTCATAACCGCAAAGAAGGACAAGTTCGGAATTTTTCCTTATGAAGACGGAGTCATTATTTCGGAGGACACATTCAAGGCCCAGAATCCACAGACTCACGTGTTTCTTACACAATATAAGGACGAACTTGCGAAGAGGGATTGTGGGCACATTGTATATCCGGAGTGGTATTCATACGGGCGGACACAGTCGCTACATATTTCGAATAAAGAAAAAGTTATCTATATGCCAGTCTTCTTCGAACCGAAGGGGTTGACGTTTCGCGTTGAAGCACCCTCGCTTCATATATCGTGCTTGTGTATTGAACCAGCACGGGTTGAGGATATTGATTTTATTATTGATACAATAAAAAATAACATGGATTATATAAAAAAGAATAGTAGTATTAAAAATAATGGATGGATTAATGTATCGTCGACAATTCTGAAAACAATTCCGATTCCGGTCAAACCTATAAACCATTGATAATATCATAGAGTGATTTGTTCTCAATAATATCAGTAAGTAGAGGAGGCTTGTCATATTTGTCCCCAATATTACAGGAGTGTTCTGTTTTGATGACAACATTATAAATATCATAGATAATTTTACTTTTAATAAGCGTCGAATACACGTTAAAACTATTTTCGTGTGTTATTGTTTCAAAATTCTTTATTTTTTTGTCATTTGTTAGGTTCGGGATTTTATCCAGAATAAAATTAATGGGAACTATCTTTAAATCGGGGTTCGCCTGTTTCAGAAGATAAACTTCGCCAGTTATATTCTCAAAATAATTATTGCGGTTCTTTAAATAGGATGTCATTACGAATTTAAGAGGGAATACTATGTATGGGACATTTTTATAACATACTACAATATCGCATTTCTTCTGCTCTGAGAAATTTGCGCACTGTAAATTGTGTTCTGTTATTAGAGAATAGTCGTCGATACTTTCTATATTGGAGAAGTATACACTAAGATATTCGATTATCATCTTGTTCAGATGGTCGGTTTTCTTGGAACTTCGAGCGCCGTTCTCAAAATAGAGGCGCATACATTCATTTAATCCGGTCATTATTATTTGATAACACTTGCTTTTTATTGGGTCCATGGTATTTTATGTATAATAGACGAAAAGTTTTAACTTGTTTTATTTTTGAATTATAATGTGTGCTCTTTAAGACGTTTCGATCGTCCTTCCAATAGGGGCCCTTATGGTAATTCACAGATATCAGAGCAATTTACATAAAAAATTTGTTCCGAATTACCATCAATTTTTATTGATGGTAATTCATATAAGCAAAATCCGTTTTTTATAATTCATCTTTTCAATTAAATAAACAATCAATAAAATTTTGTTGATATTTTTTTTCATTTTCTTTACACATATTATCATATAATTCATTCTTTTTGATTATTGGTTTTTTTTCATGAAAAACAATCATGTCATATTCATGAATTTCTGGTATAATCTCTTTTATATATGAAAAAAATGTTCTGCCAATATCAGTTTTATAATATTCACTTATATGTTTATTACTTCTTAAATTATTAATTGTAGAAATTATAGGAATTAAATTTCCAGTTCTGTCCTTATCTAATTCTCCATCCCATTCACTACTATTTGGACAAATATGTTCTATGCTAAATTTATTTTCTAACATATTTGTTGGGATTTTTTCTTTGTAAAAATAAAACATAATTGTTTTTTCAAAGAATTTTAAAGGTCTGCGTTTATTATTTTTATTTTTTCCATTTTCAAGTTTTCTTTTATAAGGATTATTATTTTCATCGTATAATTGACATATTACCTCATTAAATAATTCTTTTGTTAATTTATTACTAATATTTTCAGGAGTAGATAATAGATTTTTTGTAATATTTTCTATAAATGCACCACCAGCTCTATATGTAATTGAATCAGAATTCTTAAAATATTCTCTTTTATCTTTATTTTTTACATCACTTACAAAAAAATGAAAAAGTAAACATTTTTCTAAATTATTTTTAATAATAGATATAGGTGTATCCTTTTTTTTATATCCAATTATACAACTTAGTATCATAAATATATTATTTTTTTTTAATGTATTTAATTTATCTTGACAAGTGTTATTAAATAAATTATCATTAATTTTTTCTGTAAAAATAGACATTATTATTTGATTTAAAATATCACATGAATACAATATTTTTTCTTTAAAATCATTAATATTATTAGTTGTAAATGTATCATTATAACTATTATATAATGCTTTATATAATTTAAAAAATAATGATAATCCATCTACATCAGTTTTATCAATAAAATTTGGATATTTTTTATTACATAAATTTTGAAATCCAACAATAAAATCATGTGCGTTAATTTTATCAATCATTGGATCATAATTATAACAAATTAAAACTTCACCATCAGCCTTTGTATTATAATATTCTTTTATACATTCTTCTAATTCAGTTTTAAAGATTCTATCAGTAATATCAAAATTAAATTCATTAAATAACTGACATGCCAATAATTCGGTTTCTGTTAATTTGCTATTGTATTTATTTATATCTTCAAATGTTTTACACAACTCATCAATATCATAGCCTTCAAAAAGATTTACATTTATTTTAACATTTAAGTCAAAATATTCGAAACCATTAATTTTTAATTTTGTTTGTATTTCATCTAGTAATGTATCTCCAATTAAATCTCGGTATATTTGTATTCTAGTATATAAATCTGAATATCCATTTTTATTGAAAAATAAATTATACTTAAAATTCATAATTTCTTCGTAAGACAAATTACTGAAAATATTAATTAGTGTCTCTTTATCTTCTTGACTTAAATTTATTTTTTGAATTTCATCAATTAAATTATCTAAATAATCATTAAATATTTCAAATGGTTTATCTATAAAATGTTTAATCGCATTTATTCTGTTATTTCCATCAATATTTGAATATATATTCCGCGAGTTAGTTTCTTGTCCAAATGTAATTGCGTGAACACTATTTTCGGTATCATATAAAAATTGAATGTAAGCTTTCTCATTTGGGATATTATCACTTTTAGGAAGTATATCCCATTTTCGTTTTCTTTGAAATTTTGGTTTACTTATTTCTTGATTATTTATTTTCGTTATAAGTTGTTTTACAGTCCATTGTTCATTTTTGATTATTTTACTTGTCATATTATCATTTTTGATTATTTTACTTGTCATATTATTATTTTTATATATTAGTGAATATCTTTTAAGTCATTTTTATCAATATCTGATAAAAATGTAGAATATACTTTTTACAAAACATCGAATATCATCAGAACGCATGTTTTTGAACAAGAGAGCCCAACATTCCCTCATACTCACTCATAAACCGCTTAGGATTCATAAGCGCCAAAAATTTATCACGGATTCCCTTCTTATATTCATTAAACCAATCAATATTGGCCACCATATATTTCACAATTTTAACGTATTCGTCTGGTGTTTTCGCAACCATCCTTTCTAGACCGGAGTATATCATAAGCGACGCGCTCACATTATGACAGTGATAGTCCTTATTATAGAGGGTTATAATCGGGAGAGAATGATAGAGTGAATGACACGTCGTCGTAGTTCCGCTATATGGGGAAGTATCCAGCAAAATATCCACATCCACAAACAGTTCCATATAGGCCCGGTCATGTAATTTCGTTAGTATAATTATTCTGTCTTCTGAAACATTCATTTTCTCGGCGTAATATGCGAGACGAGCCTCAGCGTTATCGAAACTGTCGAGTTTTATTTTAATCTTGGAGTTCTCTACTTCGCGCAATATACGCCCCCATATTTCCAATATATACTCTGAGTTTTTAGACTCCTTATTGAACGAGCCGAATATAATTTCATTCGGCTTTGACACTCTATGACTCAGGGGAGGGCTGTATTGGATGTGCTCATAGAGCAAGAAGCAACTCTTCATCCGGAGTAGTTCTTCTGTGTGATACTGGATACTATCTGGTGGATTTGTTATCGCATCTACAATCTTGTATTGAATACTCTTCATAAATGTGCTACTTGGATGGCCAAGATATGTCATCTGAATGGGGGCCGGATTATACGCAAAAACGCCGAGGCGATTATTCAGCGTATTTCCGTTCAAATCAATCAATATATCAATCGCGTCCTTCTGTATCAGCTCGGCTACGATGTAATCATCCGCATTTAATATCAGACGCTTAAAGGAGGGAAGTGGTCGATAATATTCATGGATTTCTTCTAAGTTGATATATAAATAGATTTCAAACCGATTGAGGTCGTGATTGCGCAATATAGGGAGAATAAAATGGGAGACGACGTGTAGATTGAAATCACTGGATACATAACCAATCCGAATCTTTCCGGCGCGATTCCGCCCAATTTTTGGGTTGAATCGCTTAGACGCATCAATGACATACATTGATTCAAGCTCTCTGGCCTTCCTGATATACTCATCGTGATTATAAAGGAAATAGTCATATATACACATAACTGACATATATGTACTCAATTGATATGAATAGAGGTTAAATTTATGACTCAGCTCATATGCCTTTTCAGTGTATTTGAGACCATTCATCACATCTCCTAGGCTAAAATAAATGGACCCCAAATAGAAATAGTTCTCAAATTTGAGATTCATCTGCTCCTTGCTTGAACATTTTACAACAGAACCGTCTTTGACCCGTTGTAAAACACAGCGCAAAATATCCTTATGTAATTTGCTCAGCTTCTGGCTGAAAAAGTAATAATGTAGAAACTCCTGCTCCCCCAGAAATTGCTCGAATAGATTATCCTTGTTCAAATTAACGAGCTCCCGATAGAGCTTTTTATTGAACAGTATACGACACAACGACATCAAATTCTCAAAATAGTCTGGCTTAGCATTATATGATAATTTATACCACCATAATTGCTTCTCAGCATCTTTTCCTTCATATAATGCGCCCATTTGATAATACATCATCGCATCATCTGGATAAAAGAACAATATCTGTTTTATAATTTTCTTTCTCGTTTTAAAATCGTGGCGGGGGTCTTTTAGCAAATCAGTCCCTACTTTGTATAACTCGACCTTTCCATTTGTTTGGAAATCGGGATTATCCACTTGTTTAAGTGCGTTCTCTAATTTTTCCATAAAGATAATATAACAATTCAATATTTTTTAAACCGCAGTATGAAATAAAATATAATCATAAATATGGACGCAATTTTATCTGGTGCTCTTGCCGGAGCAGTCGGTTATAGCATAACACTCCCCCTCGATTTTTTCAAGCAACACTTACAATCCGCATCGAACACAACCGCAATTTATCAAACAATACAAAAGAATGGTTATAAGGTCCTATTCCGCGGGGGGATGGTCGGTCTTTCAAGCATAACACCGCAAATGGCGCTTAAATACTATGCTTTTCATAAATTGGAGAGAATGGGCGCGTCCAAATATCAGTCCGCATTTGGAGCCGGTTTGATAGACGGAGCCTTTTTAGGACCAATACTGGCCATCCAATCATTTAAGCAAATGAATCTGGAAAACAAAAAGATTTCTTATATTGATATTGTTCGCAAGAATGTGGGGAGCCTGATGGTCCCGATGGCTCTGAGAAATGCGGTTTATACGGGGACAATATTGGGCGGGTATTTTTCGGTCCGGCCAGAACACCGGCTTTTCGCAAAGTCTAAGTTCGTAGAAGATTTCATAATCGGGTCTGCCTTGAATATACCGGCGACTATTTTATGTAGCCCGTTTGATGTCATTCGCGCAAGACATACCCATAATTTACTCAATAATAAGATGGTATCATTAGGGGGAGTAGTAAAAGAAATTATAAATAATAATGGGTTCAAGGGATTTTATAGTGGGTATTCATCCCTCTATATCAATTTCGCGTTCCGGTTTCCACTAACACTCGCGCTCCAATTCCAAATAATGGACATCTTTATTAGAAAAACATGATGTAGATAATCATAAAAAAGAGAAGATACGACTTAATCTTATTGAACTGACGACTAATACGAGATGACTCGCATTGAGTTTTCAACAACTGATTATCAGTTCTCAAACGGCGGATATCTTCATAAAGAGACGCTTGTGTCGCTTTGAGTGAATCATTCTGATTATGTAGGATGCGAATTTGTTTATCGTAATTGGCACTCAAAATGAATTCAACCATCTGACAGTTTCCAGTTTCCATCGCAAGTTGTACACATGTCTCTCCGCGAATAGTTTTAACTGAAAATGAGACACTTGATAATTCATTAATCTTGCGCAACAAATCGACCTTATTCATTTTAATCAAATATTGAATCGCAGTCATATTTCCATCGACGGTCATTGGATCGTGAATAAATGTTAAATCACGAACATTAACCATATCAGTGATCCGTTCAAGAATTGTCTTCTCCTTTGGAAGTTGGAGCTCGACCTCAATATTTGGAAATACCCTCCGGTATTCGATGCTTTCATTCTGAAAAATGGATGTCTTTGATTGAATACCGTTCCTCAAATAGTCCTCATATGTTTGAAATGAATCCAAATCTAGAAGAATCTCATCGCGTGTTTTCAGAGACCAAATAAGGTATTCATCATTGGACCTAAAAACCCGATAAATGTTATCAAATTCTTTCTCAATTTCTCGAAAAGCCTTCTTCAATTCACAAATTATATCGTCCCTTCTTGAAGAGGTGCTCATTTCTGTTTTGTATTTTTCATACAGCCTTGAATGAACATTGTGAATCGTCATCAAGATATCTAATTTTCCAGACATCACCTCGATGATTGCTTCCATCATTTTAAATTTAAATGTTTGTTGTTGAGTAGCCATTGTGAGATTTATTTATAAGAAACAATCGATTCTATAATAAATCAATTTTTATGGGAAATGGTAGGCCACTCTTTCAATGAAATCCGCAATTGCCGGAATTCCATAGTCGGCTCCAATGTCCTCACAAAAGCGCCGGATATAAGCGCCCCCACTCACTTTTGCGATAAGTGGAATTGAAATCAGCGATAGCTGACCCAAAGTACGATATTGCGCAATTACTTCATCTTTCCGGAGGCGGGACTTCTCTTCATTAACCCGTGCGACCTGCTCAATAAAATAGAACGCACTTGTAATAATAGTTGGTTCACCAGTTGATTCTAGTTGATGGACTGTTATTTGATGAGTGGGGATTTTATCAATGGGAATCCCATTTTTTGCGAAATACCACAGCGGTTTTTTAAGACCACCGGAGCGAATCTCATATGAGCTGTACATCGGATATTCTTGCTCATATGTATAGTTATTGTATTTTTCTATAATGGCGCCGACGTTGATAGCGCCCAAATCAACTGAGCTCATTTTTTGAATGAGCCCTAGCGCATCTCCGGTATCAGTAGATATTCCTAAAATGAGATTGAAACAGTAGGTTTTATCAGAATGGAGACGGCTTCTTGAATTGACACACTCATCTCCTACTAAAAAGCAGACGAGACCACTTGCGAGTGGATCGAGGCGCCCAATATAGCATATTTTATCGTTAAGTTCTTCTTGAACTTCGCGTGTGAGTTGTCCAAGTGTCTGTCCTTGTGGTTTATATTTGATTATCATTTTATTTTAGTTGATAAATATTTGGTAAAATAAAAATTGATTTTTATTAAAAATTGATGGTAAATTGAAATTGTTTTTTTGATTTGATTTAACGGATTACTTATCAAATGAGCAAACCATCTGCCATAACGAGCGACGTTAAACAACAAGAACCAGTTTCAGTTTCTAGAAATCCACTGCAAGGAAGACAAGAAGGAACTGTTTCAGTTTCTGAAAATCCAGATTTACAGAAATTGATTCGTGAACTTCAAGAAAATCACCCTGAACAAACTTTAGATCAAATTCAGGCCAAATTTGATGAAGCCGAGGGATTGTATTCCAAAGCCAGTCAGTTGGACAAAGAAATCGAGGAGATGGAGAAAAGACTTGAAGCATTGAAAGCTAAAAGTAAATCCTTAAAAAAAAATGGGGACAATTCGACTATTTGTGCTTATTTAGAAAAAACAGATTCAGGAAAACTACACCACACTTTAAGTAGATGGGTATTTGATATTCTTCACCACGAGTTTGGTATTCCTGATTATCACCAAGTAATAATGTTGTATGAACTAATGCTTCTTCATTACCCTGAAAATCGTGATGAAGCATTGCTTCAATTAGCCCTGATTTATTTGAAGGGAAAAATCGACAATCAGAATCGTGGAAAAGAGCATAGAAGACAAGTTTTGTCTAACCCTGAAAAAGCTCAATCCTACGCACAACTGATCGAAGATCCTCAACTACGTAGATGTTTTCAGATTAAATCTGAAAAATACTTGGCAAAGAGAAAATAAATATTTTTCTCTTTTCTTATAATACTTTTACTTGATAAAATAAAAATTGATTTTTTTACTTATCCCTTTTTAAATGATATAAAAGATGTCAAGAACAAGCACAAACACAACCACTTATTTTGGAAGCTTTGGAAGCAGTATTATTCCGCAATCACAGATTGTCGATCATATTCGATCTGCAATTTTGGGTGGAAATCTGCCAGAAGTTGAAAGACTTTGTAGCAAGATTTCGCAGAATGATGTATCCAATTACCGCGATGTTTATGGAAACACCATCTTACATACTGCAATTTTACTAGGACGATCGGAAATTGCACAGTATCTTATCAATTTTGGTTGTCCATTGACTACCGCAAATTCTATTGGTGAAACTTGTTATGACCTTCTCGCGAAGAGCAACATCGGAAGCTTGGTCAAATACGTCCACGATTCTGAAAAGAAGAAAGCGGAAGCTCATCAAATGGAGACACGCTCAAAAACTACAAGAATTGTTGCATTGGAGACTGAAGTTCGCTCTCTTGAAAACACGAATGTGGGTTTGAGCAAGAAGAATCAAGACTTGACCATTGAGTTAGGGAAGCGAAAAAGGGACATTGAGGAGTTGGAGACGCAAAAGAGCAATCTAATTAGGGCTTCAAGGAAGAAGTAGGGGGAACTTGAAGTTCCCCTCTTACACCCCTTCTCTGGAGGACCTGATTATTAAACTTTTCTGATTAAATTATTTGATAAAATTATGAAATTTATAAAATTAAAGAAAATACTTAAAACTGATAAAATTAACAACTTTTTCACACATATCTGGAAAATAAATATATTTTTATCTGTTTGCACTTTTCTTTCACACATATCTGGAAAATAAATATCTGTTTGGGGGTTAGCACCTTTACCCGCATATAGCGGGAAAAAGGGGCTGTTTGGGGGTTAGCACCTTTACCCGCATATAGCGGGAAAAAGGGGCTAGTAGGAGTAATCCAAAAGTTTCACATTCTCTTCTTCAAGTGTCTGACGAACAATTAGACGTACATCATTTGATGCTCCAAAAAAATCTACACTCGCAATCTTCACTTTTACAGTTATCTTCGTTCCAACACTTGACATATCAGAAACAACAGCATAAACATATTTTTTATCAATCGCATATTTTGAAAGACTGACCTGTTGGATAAGTTGTTTGAGCAATTCAGGATAATTAATATTGTTATTTGTTGATAGCGAAACATCAATTGTTATAAATAATTGGTCATTTGTTGTATAATTTGTAAATGAGTCG
>Ga0114971_10002663_pt1 | contig 12241 bp, 10 predicted proteins | sample M_140625_MF_Meta_FD_87320 | JGI IMG/M metagenome (GOLD analysis project Ga0114971, IMG submission 87320) | Freshwater microbial communities from Lake Montjoie, Canada to study carbon cycling - M_140625_MF_MetaG | ecosystem: Environmental > Aquatic > Freshwater > Lake | place: Lake Montjoie... | reverse complement strand
TTTGATTTAAGAAGATTACAATTATTATTAGCGGTGCTTGAAAAGCGCGGTGGCTTTGCGTTTGGGATGAAAGATGTTTTTGTAAATATCGCTGGTGGACTTAAAATAGAAGACCCATCATTGGACCTTGCGGTGATTCTTTCTTTGCTATCTTCCTACGAAGACATCCCATTGCCACAGGGCATTTGTTTTGCTGGAGAAGTTGGATTGAATGGCGAAATTCGTGCGGTGAACAGAATACAACAACGTATTGCAGAAGCAGAAAAATTAGGTTTTGAAAAAATCATTATTTCTGGATTCAACACCAAAGGTATTGATACAAAAAAACATAGTATCGAAATCATACCTGTAGAAAGAGTCGACGAAGCTTATCGATTATTTTTCTAATCTTGAAAATTTTTAACGGTATACGAAACTACCTGAATGCTTTTTTGCATTTGTTGTATCCACAAATTTGTTTTGGTTGCGGCACAGATCAAGTTGAAAAAAATATGCCTTTATGTCCCAAGTGCATCCAAGATTTGCCAACAACTGATTTTTTTAGTATCAACGAAAATCCGGTTGAAAAAATATTTTGGGGGCGAGTACCTGTTCAATCTGCTGGTGCTTTATTATTTTTCACAAAAGACAGTTTAGTGCAAACACTGATGGCGCAATTAAAATACCATCACAATAAAAAAGTGGGCATTTTATTTGGGCAGTTAATGGGCCAAGCCATTGCAGCTGAAAAAAAATTTGAGCAAATTGATATGCTAATTCCCATACCAATACTAGATTCCAAGATCAATAGTAGGGGCTACAATCAAAGTCAAGTGATTGCAATAGGCATCCAGCAAGTTTGGAATAGAACCATCCTAGATGATGTGTTAATCAAAAAAAGCTGGTCCAATTCACAAACCAAGAAAGATAGAACAGCTAGGCTACAGCAAGTTCCAGACCTATTTATTTTAAATCATCCGAATAGGATTGAAGGAAAAAATATACTACTTGTGGACGATGTACTAACAACAGGGGCCACTTTAGAAGCGGCCATTGAAACCCTCATGGCTGGATCGCCTGCATCTGTTTCGATTGCAGTGGCAGCTTATACACTCTAATCCAATTTTGAGTCAACTTTTTGATTGATTTCTTGTTATATTTATTACTTCAAACATTCAAATTTTTATTATGAAAACGATACTTAGTTTCTTATTCATTGCTTGCAGCTTTTTTACAAACGCTCAAAGCATCCATAGCTTTAAAGTCAAAAGCATTGACGGTGGTCAAATTGATATGTCTAAATATAAAGGCAAAAAGATTTTGGTGGTCAACACAGCAAGCCAATGTGGTTATACGCCTCAATATGCCTCTTTGCAAAAAGTGTATAGTCAATATAAAGATAAATTAGTGATCATTGGTTTTCCTTGCAATCAATTTGGTGGGCAAGAGCCAGGTTCAAATGCAGAAATCGTAGAATTTTGCGAAAAAAATTATGGTGTTACTTTCCCGCTAGCAGATAAGGTAGACGTGAAGGGTACGGATCAATCTTCCATCTACCAATGGTTGACACAAAAGACAAAAAATGGCGTATTGGATGCGACCATAGGATGGAATTTCAATAAATTTTTATTGGATGAAAATGGAAAAATGTTGGCTTATTTTCCAAGCAATGTAAAGCCAGATAGCGACGCAATTTTGACTTACTTAAAATAAGTCCCTTACCCTAGGAAGTCCTATCTTCGCTGCATGTTATTGCGCGATATTATTGGTCAAGAAAAATTAAAGCATCAGTTAGTAGATATGGTTCAACACCAAAGATTGAGCCATGCCCTATTATTTGTGGGACCAGAGGGATCTGGCGCATTGCCTTTGGCCATTGCATTTGCGCAATATTTAGTAAGCTCCCCTGCAACAACCAACCAAGTCTTGGACATGTTTGCAGACCCCGATGCGCTTGCAAAACAAGTCCATACATTCAATGAGCCAGATGCCATTGCAGACTTGCCTGCTTATCAGCGCGCGAATCAATTGATGCACCCCGATCTACACTTTTCTTTTCCAACCATCACGGAGAAACCAGGTCAAAAAAATATCAGTGCTAATTTTATTGAGCAGTGGAGGGAATTTGTTCAAGGCTACCCTTATGGCAATGTATTTGATTGGTTGCAATTCATCAAAGCAGAAAATAAACAAGGCAATATTAGTGCAGACGAATGTGCAGAAATCATCAAAAAATTAAGTTTCAAAAGTTTTGAAAGTCCTTTCAAAGTGCTCGTAATGTGGATGCCAGAATACTTGGGTAAGGAAGGGAATAAATTATTAAAACTCATTGAAGAACCTCCGGCTGATACTATTTTTTTATTGGTAGCCAATTCCGAGGAACAGATTCTCCCAACCATCATCAGTCGATGCCAGTTTATTAGAGTTCCAAGATTGACCAATGTTGACATTGCAGTTGCTTTAGAGCAAAGAGCGAAACTAAGTCCTGAAAAAGCACAACTTATTGCAGCCATGTCCGATGGCAATTATAGAGAGGCACTTCATTTAGTGCAACATAGTGATAGCGATTTTTTAGACCAAATTAGAGAATGGCTCAACGCCATCCTTAAAAATGGTCCATTGTCCCAAATGAAATGGGTAGATGAGATCAGTAAATTGGGCAGGGAGCAACAAAAACAATTCCTAAAATATTTTAACCACTTGCTTGAGCAAAGCATCCGCATTAAAGTATTGGGTGCAGACCTGCCTTTAGACCCAGATTTAAAGGATTTTGCCCTCAGAATCAATAAAATTGCGGGAGTCGGTCAATTAGAGGCTATTATACAAGAATTAGACAAAGCAGTCTATTATATAGAGCGAAATGCCAATGCCAAGATGTTATTTATGGCTATGGGCATCAAGTTCTATCATATCATTCGCAACAAAACCTTAATTTTGACATAGACGCCAATCTAAGGAACAGGGATTTGAAGGGAATGGATGTCGGGTATTTCAATTTATAACAGTTAGAATTTATATATATGGGATGTGGATCATGTGGCACGGGTACGCCCAATGGCTGCAAAAGTAACGGAGGCTGTAGTACAGGTGGATGTAATAGACTAAATGTACATGACTGGTTAAGAGACTTACCTGTGGATGACACAGCAAGTCAATGTAGGGTAGTAGAAGTAAGCTTCAAACAAGGGAGCCGAAAAGATTTTTTTAGAAACCCTACTTTCCAAATTTTTGAAAAAGGAGATTATGTGACAGTGGAAGGCGTGAACGGCTTCGACCTAGGAGAAGTTTCTTTGACTGGAGAACTGGTTCGTATGCAATTGAAAAAAAGCGGTACGGATGAATTTCATCCTGAGATCAAGAAAATCCTTAGAGCAAGTACAGATAAAGATATTGAGAGCTTTAAAATAAGTAAAAGTAGAGAGTCGGACATGTTGGCTAAAAGTAGAGCACATGCAAGAGAATTGAAATTACAGATGAAATTAAGTGAGATCGAATTGCAGGCGGATGGCAAAAAAGGTACTTTTTTCTACACAGCAGATGATCGTATTGACTTTAGAGAACTCATCCGCATTTTTGCAAATGAGTTTAAAGTAAAAGTAGAAATGCGCCAAATAGGTATTCGTCAAGAAGCGGCAAAAGTTGGAGGTATTGGAAGTTGTGGTCGTGAACTTTGTTGTAGTACTTGGTTACACGATTTCAAAAGTGTCAACACCACTGCTGCTCGTTATCAAAATTTATCCATCAACCAAACAAAGTTAAGTGGCCAATGTGGTCGTTTAAAATGTTGCTTGAATTTTGAATTAGATACTTATTTAGATGCATTGCAAGCCTTTCCTGACTACGCAGACAATTTACAAACTGCCATGGGGACTGCCTTTTTAATCAAGAAAGATATTTTTAAAAATTTAATGTGGTACACACTTCCTAACAATACCAAGCATTTTCCATTAACGATAGAACGCGTTAAGGAAATTAAAAAACTGAATCAACAAGGCATTGCAGTAGAAGAATTGGAAGCTGTAGAAATCACCAGTAAGAATAAAGAAGTAGAGCCAGAATTTGTAGAGTTAGTTGGTCAGATAAGTTTACGTTCATTAGAAAAGAACGATCGACGCAGAAGAGATCAAGAAAGAAATTATAGAGAACCTCAAGGGCCTAACGGTCCACGTCCACAAGGACCAAACGGACCAAGACCTCAAGGACAAAATCAAAATGGGCCGCGTCCACAAGGGAATAGAACACAGGGTCCAAATCAAAACGGGCCTCGTCCTAATAATGGACCGCGTCCACAAGGGAATAGACCACAAGGACCAAACGGGCAAAGACCAAACAATGGACCGCGTCCACAAGGACCAAACCAAAACGGACCAAATGGACCGCGCCCAAATAATGATGCTAGACCCGAAGACGGAAATAACGCATAAAAAAAAGACCTCGAAACTTCGAGGTCTTTTTTTTATAATCATCTTCAATTTATTTTTTGGTTGGCTTTTTTAATTTTACCAACACGATTCCGTGTTTATACTTTGCCCCAAATTTCGCAATGGCATCAGGCCCTTTATATACATCCATAGACGCAATCAATGCCGTATTGATTTTAACCACTTTAGCATAGGGCGTTTCTACCCCATCCACTAAATAAACAGGCATAATTGGATCTGATTTTCCAGTGGGTGCCGTACTTGGTTTTTGTGCTGCTACAAAAAACGTGAGCATACTCAATAAAATTACACTACCTATTTTTTTCATTTGATTCAATTTTAATTTAATGATATAATTTTTCAAGTGCTTGATTGGTGAATTCCATTAAATTTTTTACATACTCAGGAGAGAAATTGAATTCCAAACCAGCAGTTTGATACAATTCTGGTAAGGTCTTGGTTCCACCCAAAGCTAAAGCATTCATGTAATTTTCTAATGCTTGTGTAGGATTTTTTTGATACTGCATCCACATACCTATCGCACCCAATTGTGCAATTCCATATTCGATATAATAAAATGGTACTTCAAATAAATGCAATTGTCTTTGCCATCCTATCGCTCTAAATTCTTTTAACCCAGATTGATTCAAAGTCTTACATGAAAATTCTTTTACAATATTTTGCCACTCATTGGTTCTTTGCTCAATGGTATGTGCAGGATGTGTATACACCCAATGTTGAAATTTATCAATGATGGCAATCCAAGGAAAAATGGTGATTGTTCTTTCTAATTGATGTTCAATCGCTCTTTTTAAATCTGCTTCTTTTTCGAAAAAGGGTTGCCAGTGCTGCATACTAAACAATTCCATGGACATGCTTGCCACTTCGGCAATTTCCATTGGATACTCTTTGAAAGCACTCAATGACAATTGATGTGATAAAAAAGAATGGACAGCATGTCCGCCCTCATGGACCATTGTCGTCACATCGCTCATCTGCCCTGCTGCATTCATGAATATGAATGGCGCCCCTGATTCTGCTAAAGGACAATTGTATCCACCTGGTGCTTTACCCTTTCTACTTTCAAGATCAAAATGTTTAAGCTCATTCATTTTCCTTAAGCAATCTGCAAAGAAAGGATTCACTTGTTCAAAGCAAGCCACAGATTTTTCATATAAATCTTTTCCATCTGTAAATGGACGCAATGGCTTGGTGCCAGCAGGTTCTGCTTCTAAGTCCCAAGGCTTAAGCATATCTACTCCTAATTTTTCTTTTTTGCGTGTATAAATTTTTTCGATCAAAGGCATGACATGCAACTTAACTGCTTCATGAAATTGGAAACAATCTTCTTTGGTATAATCAAAGCGGCCTAGTTCTGCAAACTTATAATCACGATAATTTTCAAATCCAGCATTCAAAGCAACCTGGTGTCTTTTTTCCACTAAGCTTGTAAACAAGTCGTGCATCGCTTCCTGGTCTTGTAGTCTTCTTGTTTGAATTTTTCTATATACATCCTCTCTAAATGCACGGTCTTCGTTTTCTAAAAATTGTGCGGCTTGTTGTAAAGTGTATTCTTTACCGCCTACTTCGATGGTCATCTTACCTGCAATGACACCATATTGTTGTTGTAAAACATTTAACTCAGCTTGAATAGGAATGTTCTCGGTCCTAAATAATTCAATACTTTTTTTCACTGACCTTAAATAAGTATGGTATTTAGCTTGATCTAACCCTACAGTAAAAGGAGATTGAATCAATTTTTTATTCAATGCATCAGCATAGGGTTGCATCTGTGGTTGAATTTCCATACAGAAAAAAGTAAACGCATCTTCTAAACTTTTGTCTGTGGTATCGCAGGTCATTTTTATTTGTCTCCAACAAGCATCTTCACTGATACAAGCTTCTAATTCGCTTAAATCTGTCAACCATGCCTCTAAATCTTGTATTGCAAGGATAGGTCGCTCTTTCAATTCCTGGAAAAAGGGCTCCAAGCTTGCCCAATCTGTAACTACGAAGTCGGCTGGAAGGTATTTATGGCTTAATTTCTGGATGTCGGCTGTTCTCTGCATAAGGTTCGTTATTAAGACGCAAATTTACTACTTTTACACACTTTAAAATAGTTAAATAAGTGGCCGAAACGATTCATTTACTACCAGATCATATTGCCAATCAAATTGCAGCAGGCGAAGTCATACAAAGACCAGCCAGTGCTGTCAAAGAATTATTGGAGAATGCGGTAGATGCAGAAGCTACAGAAATTCGACTGATCATTAACGAAGCAGGCAAGTCTTTGATTCAAGTCATTGACAATGGCAAGGGTATGTCTGAAAAAGATGCTCAAAATGCTTTTGCTAGGCATGCGACTAGTAAGATATCTATGATCGAAGATTTATTTCAAATTCGCACTATGGGATTCAGGGGCGAGGCATTGGCATCCATTGCCGCGGTGGCTCAAGTCCAATTAAAAACAAAAAGACCAGAAGACGAAGTGGGTACAGAAGTAACCATTGAAAATAGCAAAGTGATTTCCACCTCGCCAGTTGCGACAGCTGTCGGAACGAGTATCAGTATGAAAAATTTATTTTTCAATGTACCTGCCAGAAGGAATTTTTTGAAAAGCAATTCTGCGGAACTTAAACATATACTAGAGGAATTTACAAGAGTGGCATTGGCTTTTCCTGAGATTCATTTTAATTTAAATAACAATGGTCAAGAAGTCTACCATTGGGATGGAGGCAGCTTCAAGCAAAGAGCCATTCAAGTATTAGGTAATAATTATCAAAGTAAATTAGTAACAGTAGGAGAACATACAGACTACTTGACTATTTCCGGTTTTGTTGGTAAGCCAGAGACTGCAAAAAAAACAAGAAGCGACCAATACTTTTTTGTCAATAGAAGATTTATTAAGAGCGCCTACTTGCACCACGCCATCGCCAATGCATTTGATGGTTTAATCGCAAAAGATAGTTTTCCTAGTTATATTTTATACATTGATGTAGATCCTTCCAAAGTAGACATCAATGTGCATCCAACCAAACAAGAAATTAAATTCGAAGACGACAAAATCATCTATGCATTTGTTCAAGCAGCTGTAAAACATGCTCTGGCGCAGTTCAGTATTGCGCCTTCTTTGGATTTTTCTTTAGACGCCAATATTCAACAATTGGATGCCATTCAAAAACCTTTTTCGGAAAGTCAAGTTCAGGAAACTTCAAGAAAGTCTTTATATGAAGGGTTTACACAAAAAAATCAAGCGCATTTAATCCCAAAAACAGGACAATCAGGGCAGCAGGATTGGAAAAACTTTTTTACTGAAATGCCCGCTACAAATCAGGCATTCATTGTGAAACCTTCCTCGATGGGTTTATACAAAGAAGACGCATCCTTAGCTGTTCCTGAAGATGCATTTTTAATGCAGCTGCATCAAACCTATATCGTTGCACCAACAAAGAGTGGCGTAATTATCATCCACCAACAATTAGCACATGAAAGGGTCTTGTACGAAAAGTATCAAAAAGCAAGTGCACAACCCCATGCGACTCAAAAAAGTTTATTCCCAGTGGTATTAGAATTAAGTGCGAGTGACGCTGTATTACTTGAAGAGATGGTGGAAGATTTAGCCAATATTGGATATGAAATAGAAGCCTTTGGTCAAAATAGTTTTATCATTCAAGGCATCCCAGCAGATGTACTTTCGGGTAATGAAAAAAACGCCATTGAACTTTTATTAGAACAGTTTAAACATTTTAGTGCTGATTTAAAATTCAGTAAAAGAGAAAAATTAATTCGATGCATGGCACGTCAAATGGCTATTAAAGCAGGTCAGAATTTAGGACAAAAGGAAATGCATGGATTAATTCAATCACTAAGGGACTGTGATATTCCAAATAATACTGCTTCTGGAGCACCTACCTTCATTGAATTCAATGAGGCTTATTTAGATCGATTATTTAGCAAGTAAATAGCTACCTCCCTTTAGTCACCTTGGTTAAGTAGGCTTCAACAGCTCTTCTTACTTGCGCGCTAGTTGGACTCATATGGTTGGCTACCAATACGGAAAAGTATAATTTTTGCTGCTTTGGTGTATAGATGAATCCACTCAATGCCACTTGTCCTCCCAAAGTGCCTGTCTTAGCATACATGGTGCCTGGGAAATTTTTATAGTAGGCCGAGATCGTACCTTCTCCACCCTTTTCAAATATATTTTTAACACGCACCTCGCCAAATTTGGCTTGCATCTGTTGTAAAATAGCAATATAGTTTTCTGGCGTATTTAAATTGTATCGACTTAACCCACTTCCATCTACCCAGCGCATTCGTTGAGGTAGGTCTGTAAAAAATAATTTCTTGGCACTATCAATCATTGCTAAATCATCCATCCTGCCTAGTACTTGCTCACTAGCCATCAATACGATTTGATCTGCATAAAAATTATCGCTACGCAACATCATGATCTTTAACAAGCTATCTGTTGGTACTGTTTTTATAGTCTTGAAGTTGTTTGATGAAATTGTCCCATTTTTTTGGAGACTAATTTTTTTGCCTAAGGTATCACTTAATAATTCTAGTGCTTTTACCATTGGCGCATCTTCTTGAGTAAAAGGGACTTGAAAATACTTGCTTTTATTTGTTTCAGGGGTGGTATAAAAAAGATTAGCGCTCTTACTTCTTGTCCAATTTTTTTCTTCTACTTTATCCAAGTCTAAATTATATTTTAAAAAAAAGAAAGGCTTTATAGCGTCTAATTTTTTATTGCTTTGGTAAAAATGTACCACATTACCATAAATAGGCATCCTACTTCTTTCTGGCTGATAATCTTGGTCATAATCACCCCAGGACCAACCACTTCCAAATACTTCAAAATGATCTTGCTGATTGCCCACTATAACAACTTGCTTTTTTGTATTTTTTATTAAGTCTACTACAGGCTGATAACTGAATTCTGGATGCATAAAACTAGGATCTCCCAATGGCATCAAAAATAAGGTATCCGCATTTTCTGCCATTTTCCAGCCTGGTAAGGAATCTCCAAGAAATTCTAGCCCTAAATAGGTTGCTAAAATTTTTGTATTACTTGCTGGTGTAAAATAATGATCACTCTGGTATTTGGTCAGCCACTGCCCCTTTGTATCATTGTAAATAGCTATGCCAATATGTGCTCCTTTAACACCTTCAGAACTCAGTAATGTTTTTTGCGCTTGTCGCACTGAGCATGCACTTAAAATCATGACTGTTGCTACTGCAATGAATAACAACTTTAATAAATTTTCAAACTTAAATGGGTTTACTCTCTTTCTAATGCTCTTAGCCATCTTTCTGGGATTTCGTTATTAGAAGCTATTAAATAATCCTTGTAACTACAAGGCATCCATTCTCCACTATGTAATTTCATCCACCATCTCCCTGTGCTTTTACTTTGTAAAAATTGTGTATCAATATCTGAAAAAGCAATTTGAAATTCTTTGAAGCGATCTAAGGCAGTCAATGGCGCTTCTTTTTTACCACGATGCACCCCATCAATAATATACCAAATCATTTGCGCCATCTGAATTGCTGTTAATCCATGGTGATCTAGTTCTGCCTGGTATCCAAATAAACCAATAGAACTTGTTTTCCAACTCATCCCTGCATATTGCATCAACACACAGGCTTCTTCTCCATTAAATCCATTAGTAGTAATGATATTGGCGGGTGCTTGTGCATGCTGAATGGCGCTAATATCAAAACTCATCATATGACTATCTCTAATAACTGGCTCCATCTCTTCGATACTTTCACGGACCACACCCAATCTAAAACAGTCAAACCTTAGCTTATCAATTGTTTCGAGCATATGCGGATGCATAAAATAACTTTGAAAACCAATATGGGCATAATGGTTTAAATGATTCGGTAACCCTGTAAATAATTCTTCTAAAAAATGATCCGATGGCAACCTGGCTTCTAAATCTAGATCGATTTTAGCATCTGCCACCACCGCATTCACTAAGGTAGGAATCGCAGTATAGGCATGGTATTGAGGCAAGGTTAGATCATGAGATCCACCCATGATGACCACTTTTTTATTTTGTAAAATCAATTCTGCAATCACTGTTCTTAATGCAGCATAACTATCTTGAATAGACTGCCCAATTTTTACATTCCCAATGTCTGCAATCGTCACCTGAGCATGCCAATAATATAAATTGTACAAAGCCGCTCTAACTGCATTGGCTGCTTCAAAACCATTCAATGCAAATCCGGCGCCCCTGCACTCCCCTGCACCAATCAGTACGATATCCGCATCTTTGATATCAGGCAGATGATTTTCATAAGATTTAATATGCTTGCCAAGCTGGGTATCTCGATAACCTTCGTCCTTTGATAGGAATGATAGGTTAATTGGTTCTACAAAGTCTTGGATAGAGGACAATGACATGGGCTAAAATTATCTATAAATAATAACGCAAATTTTACCCAAACATTGCCTTAAGGGGGATTAATCTTGGAATTTATAGCCTACCCCTCGCATGGAAATAAAGTGTTTAGGGTGCTTGGGGTCGATTTCGAAGTACTTTCTAAAATTAAGGATGAAATTATCAATCGTTCTGGTATTTGGGAATACTTGGTAGCCCCATACCAATTGTAGGATTTTTTCCCTTGTGACCACGTTATGTTTATGCTCAATGAGCAATTTCAACAATAACAATTCTCTTTTAGTAAGGGTGATTTTTTGCCCAGATGCAAGCAACACCTCTGAGGCGTTGAAATCGATACTATGCCCTTTAAATTGGAAGCTATCCATCTGCGGGGAAGCATTGGTTTGTTGTGCGTTTTTTTGAATCAGTTTTGCTACCCTTAAAATCAATTCTTCTAAATTAAAAGGCTTGGTTAAATAGTCGTCCGCACCCAATTTTAATCCTTGTACCCTATTGGCACTTGTATTTTTTGCACTTAATATTAAAATAGGTGTTTGGTTATTGTTCAATCGCATACGTTCTGTGATACTAAAGCCATCCAAAGAAGGCAACATAATATCCAAAATCAGTAAATCGTAATGCGCAGATTGGATTTTCTTTAAAGCATCCCCACCATCAAAAGCAGAATCCACTTCATAGCCCTCCATCTCTAAATTTAGCTTCAAGGCCTCATGAAGATGTTCTTCGTCTTCCACCAATAAGATACTATGTTTTTGCATGATTAATCTGCCTTGAGTTGGACCACAAAAATACTTCCTTTGGGTTGATTTGGCTTGACCAAAATAGTACCAGCGTGGAATTTGACAATTTTTTTACATAAATACAACCCTAGTCCAGTGCCCTTGGTCGTTCTGGTTTGTTCTGCACCTACTCTATAAAATTTATCAAATACTTTTGATCTTTCCTCAGGAGCAATACCAATGCCTTGGTCTTTGACTGTTAAATCAATTTCTGTTCCAGCTACATGTAAGTCAATAAAAATAGGTGTCTCAGGAGCTGCATATTTATTGGCGTTGTCCAATAAATTATTAATCATCAACTGTAATAACAATGGTTCGCCTTGTAGTTTTACAGCAGCATCAATTGAACGAATGCATTGTCTATTGGTATATCTTTCTTCAAAAGACTGGATGCATTGAAAAGCAATGCTCGAAAGATCAACTACTTGTTTGCTGTTTTCATATTGCCCCGTTTCAAATTGAGATGCCAATAAAATATTATTACATAGTGCGTCTAATCTTTTTGTTTCTTTAAGCGTATTCTCAATTAAATGTTGCTGTTGCTCTGGCTGTAAATCTCTTTTTACAATGGTCTCTAAATTCAATTGCGTGACTGCTATCGGCGTCTTGAGTTCATGCGTGACCGCCATCATAAAATTTTGTT
>Ga0114971_10002659_pt1 | contig 12253 bp, 11 predicted proteins | sample M_140625_MF_Meta_FD_87320 | JGI IMG/M metagenome (GOLD analysis project Ga0114971, IMG submission 87320) | Freshwater microbial communities from Lake Montjoie, Canada to study carbon cycling - M_140625_MF_MetaG | ecosystem: Environmental > Aquatic > Freshwater > Lake | place: Lake Montjoie... | reverse complement strand
AACCCCAGCAGATTTTGAAACCACCGAAAATTTTTCGTTTCCACCGTTTAAAATCATTTCCATTGCTTGTTCTGAAATAGTTTCAACGGCATCGGTTAATTTGAAATTATATTTCTCACCAATAATCTCCAATTGCTTGAACATCCAAGAGCTTTTATATTCGCCAAGCGGAGCAAGGGCACCTTTATTAATGGATAATTTAGGGTTCGGAATTATCTTCTTGCGGTTAATTTCGTTTATAATTCCCAAGCCATTGCAATGTTCGCAAGCTCCTTTGGGTGAATTGAAAGAAAATAAATTTGGCTCCGGATTTTGATAGGAAATTCCCGATGTTGGGCACATTAATGTTCTACTAAAAAAGCGTAATTCTTCAGTTTCATTCTCAATAACCATCATTACATCTTCTCCGTGGTACATAGCCGTTTTAATACTTTCTGACAAGCGTTTATCGGTATCTTCATCCTTTTCGACCTGCAATCTGTCAATTACAATTTCAATATCATGGGTTTTATAACGGTCTAATTTCATTCCTGCAGTGATATCCACAATTTTACCATTAACACGAACTTTTACAAATCCTTGTTTGGCAATTTGTTGGAATAATTCGGCATAATGTCCTTTTCTTGCTCGAATAATTGGTGCTAAAACGTTAATTCGTTTGCCAATAAAATTCTCTTTAATCAAATTCTTTATTTGCTCATCCGAATAGGAAACCATTTTTTCGCCAGTATTATAACTGAAAGCTTCCCCAGCACGAGCATATAATAAACGAAGAAAGTCATAAATCTCAGTGATGGTTCCCACGGTAGAACGGGGTGATTTGCTAGTAGTTTTTTGTTCAATAGCAATCACGGGAGATAATCCATCAATTTTATCTACATCGGGGCGTTCCAATCCGCCAAGGAATTGACGTGCGTACGCCGAAAACGTTTCAATATAACGGCGTTGTCCTTCGGCATAAATAGTATCAAAAGCCAAAGACGATTTCCCCGAGCCCGAAAGCCCTGTGATTACCACCAATTGCTCTCTTGGAATAGTAATATCTATGTTTTTTAAGTTGTGTACTCGAGCACCAATTACTTCAATCGTATTTTCGTTTTCTTGCATATTTTTAGTAAAAACGCAAAAGTACGGTTTTACGAATAAAATTCAGTTACTCAGTTAAGAAGAATTTGTTAAAGATTATTATATTTGAAAAATAAAAAGATATTAATTATGAATATTTTAGGTATAGGCTCCCGAATTAAGCATCCCGAATTTGGATTTGGAGTGGTAACTAATGTAACCTCTAAATTGTATTGGGTTACTTTTATTGAAACTGGATTAGAAACAATTGACATTGACAGCACAATAGAAGTAATTGAAGCAGTTGAAGACGAAGTGGATTCGGTAAGTTTTTATGAAGTTGAACGAACTTTGAAAAATCTCTTGCAAAAATGGAGTGATGTTTCGCAAGTTGTTCCAATTGCAGATAAATGGAAAGGCGGAAAATTAGTTATGCAACCCAGCACACCAACCACCAATAAAGAAGTTCCAATTGATACTTTCTTTCATAAAATTGTGATGGTTCGTGATAGATTAAGAGTAATGGAGCAAAAAATAAATTCGAGTAAATTAGATGAAATCGACAAAATTGAACTCCAACAATATATTACCCGGTGCTACGGAAGTTTGACTACTTTTAATGTTTTGTTTAAAAGTTCCAACGATTATTTTGTTGGTGAGAAAAGTAAGTAATGTTCAGTTTTCGGGTGCTTAATTAGTATAAATATTCTGCCTCATAATTTATCACATTCAAAAATAGTAAAAGATAATATCTTAAATTTTCAAGAAAATATATTATTAAAACAGTGGAAAAAAATATTTTTTGTGTTGTTTTTATTTTGATTGTTTTCATTTTTAGTTTTTTTTTGAAGAATTGATTTTCGGATGTTGAGTTTTTTTTTGTATTTCGATTTGATATTCTTCCTAACTCTTTTTCAGGAAGAATTCTATATAAAATACATTGATTATTCTTTTGCTTGCGCTTTATGTAGCGATTTTCTTTATTGTTTTCCATAAGGATATTTTTTGTATATTGTTATTTCATGAAAAAACAAAGGTTCAAATCCTTCTAAAAACATTCATAAAAGCCTCTATTTATTTGCTTTTTTTTATTAATCTGTTTGCTTTTTACAACTTTTCATCCATTTACCCATACCACAAAAATTTAATATTGAATAATTGTTTTTTTATAATATATTTGTTAACTTTAAATTTACATTAAGTTTACTTAAAATTAATATTAAAAAATACTAACTATGAATAAGGTAACAACAACTCCAGACGAAATTAAAGAAGAAACAGATAAAAAGGAAATCAATACTCAAACTACTAATGAAGTTTCTCCAGAATCTGTTGAAGAAATCAAGGATACAGTAGAACCAATTAAACCTAAACCTAGAACTAGAGTATATAAACCTGTTGTAGCCGAAATTAAACCGAACGATATCCCATCTGAAATCTCCGTTGAAGTTATAGAAGAACTTTTGATTGATTCCGAACTGTTAATAATTAAAAAAGATAAAAAAATGAAAAGCTCTGATAAAGAAATTGCAAAAAAATTAAAAGAAAAAAAGAAAGCTAAAGTTAAAAAAGACAAGCAAAAAGAAAAAGATAAAGCTAAAAAACAAAAAGCTAAAAAGAGAGAAAAAGCTAAAAAACAAAAAGCCAAGGATAAAGCAAAAGCTAATAAAAAAGCAAAAGCTAAAAGAAAATCCAAATCAAAAAAGAAAAAATAATTAATTCTTTAGACACTATCCTAAAAACCGATGTTTACGCATCGGTTTTTTTTGCTTAATTAATTGGATAAGTTTTGTTATTGCCATTGCTATTTGAATTTGAAAAGGCTATTTTTGCAAACTGAAAAAAAGCAAGGTGAATTTATCCCAATATACCAAAGAGTTTCGATATAATATGCAATTGGCCTATCCAGTAATTTTGGGTATGTTAGGTCATACCTTGATTATGATTGTAGATAACATCATGGTCGGAAAACTGGGATCTACAGAGTTGGCTGCAGTTTCACTTGGAAACAGTATGGTTTTTGTGGCGCTTTCTCTTGGTATTGGTTTCTCTACCGCCATTACTCCAATTGTAGGGGAAGCCGATTCTGAAAAAAATACCGATAAAATACGTTCGGTTTTTCATAATGGTCTTTTTTTATGTGTGCTTTTAGGATTTGCACTTTTTGGATTAATCGTATTAGGTAAACCAATAATGGAAATGCTGCACCAACCGAAAGAGGTTATAGTATTAGCAAAACCTTATCTGGACTGGGTTGGATTTTCTTTGGTACCGCTAATTATTTATCAAGGTTATAAGCAGTTTGCCGATGGTTTGTCAATGACTAAATACTCGATGTATGCTATTGTAATGGCGAATATTCTGCATGTGATCGTAAATTATTTTTTGATTTATGGCTTTTGGATTTTCCCTAAAATGGGAATCCTTGGCGCCGGACTAGGAACAGTTATTTCTAGAATTGCAATGGTGGTTTTTATGCACATTATCTTATCGAGACAAGAACAATTAAAAACCTATTTTAACAATTTTAGTTTTTCTGAAATTAAAAAAGACACTATTAGCAAAATTGTAAGTCTAGGGATTCCCTCCGCCATGCAAATGCTATTTGAAGTAGTATTATTTACCGCGGCAATTTGGCTTTGCGGGAATATTGGTAAAACAAGTCAGGCAGCCAATCAAATTGCGTTGAGTTTGGCCTCCATGACCTTTATGTTTGCCATGGGGCTAAGTGTGGTTTCAATGATTAGAGTAAGTAATCAAAAAGGATTGCAAGATTATAAAAACCTTGTGGTAATTGCTCGTTCCATTTTTTTATTGGCTGTAATTATTGAAATTATCTTTGCTATATTATTTGTTATTTTTCATCAAATAGTTCCTCCGTTATTTTTAAACATGAGTGATACCTCACAGCTTTTAGATAATAAAGAAGTAGTAACAATTGCTGCAAAATTACTCTTGGTTGCTGCAGTTTTTCAAATTTCAGACGGAATACAGGTTGTTGTTTTGGGTGCATTGCGCGGGTTACAAGATGTAAAAATCCCTATGTATATAACCTTTGTAGCCTATTGGTTAATTGGTTTTCCTATTTCGTATTACTTAGGTGAATATACAGAACTTAAAGCAGTTGGAGTTTGGTTAGGGTTACTAGCCGGATTAACAGCAGCTGCATTGTTCCTATTTATTCGTTTTAATTACATTACCAAAAAATTAATTATAGAAAATCCGGAACTTCCTATTTTGTAACATTTAATAAAAACTAACGTATAACTTAATAAATATAACATTTTTAATATGATACTATTAATTATTCTCGGAATTATTTTAGTTATTGCAGGCTTTTCTTTCAAAGATTCTGCCAATCCTTTTACAAAATTTTCAAGACCTATTCGAATTGTAGGATTTTTGGTTATTGCCTTGGGAGTATTTTCATCCATGTTCAAACAAATTGATGCCGGAAAAGTAGGCGTGAAATCATTATACGGAAACGTAGAATCGGATGTATTAGAAAGTGGCTTACATGTGGTTAATCCATTATTGGATATTACTGTTTTTGATGTCCAAACTCAAAACTATACCATGTCGGCAATTCATGGCGAAGGCGCCCAAGAAGGGGATGATGCCATTAGAGTTTTATCCAACGATGGATTAGAGGTAATTATTGACTTAACCGTTTTGTACCGAGTTTTGCCAGGTGATGCGCCAAAAATTCTTAAAGGAATTGGAGAAAACTACACCGATAAAATTGTACGACCAATAACTAGAACCCGTATTAGAGACAACGCAGTTTATTATGATGCTGTTGCTTTGTATTCAACCAAAAGAAACGAATTTCAACAACGAATTTTCAAATCTATTGAGGATGACTTTAAGAAAAGAGGCTTGGTATTGGAGCAATTATTGATTCGAAATATTAATTTACCAACTTCTGTAAAGGCATCTATTGAGAGTAAAATTAACGCGGAACAAGATGCTCAAAAAATGCAATTTGTATTGCAAAAAGAAAAACAAGAAGCAGAACGTAAAAGAGTTGAAGCGCAAGGTATTGCTGATTATCAAAGAATTATATCTACCAATCTTACGGATAAACAATTACAATACGAGCAGATAAAAGCCCAAAAAGAGTTAGCTTCTTCCCCAAATACCAAAATTATTTTCATGGGAAAAAACAACGGCTCAGTTATTTTATCCGATAAATAAAACTCGATATTATAGAAACCAATAAATCCAAAACTAATTATGCAATTACCTAAATTTGTTATAGCGGATAATTCCGATTTTCCAGATGATATTTTTATTATTCATCTTGATTTCCCTCGTTTTTTAATTAATTTAAAAGACGATGAAGTCGAGTTTCTAGAAGATTTAGAAGGAGAAGACGAAACCGAATTAGAAGCTGAAATGGAGCATTTAATTACTCTTGCAGGAGAATTCTATGATAAGGAAATGAAACTTTTTGAAGAGTAAAAAAATAAAGCACACTTATAAAGTGTGCTTTATTTTTTTTGTAAATATTGCTAATTAATACTAAGTAACAATATTTTTTATCTGTTTTAATTTATCTTTCCAAGTAAGTAACTCCTCTTTGTGACGTTCAATTGTTTTTCTAACTTCGGTAACAATCGAGTTTTCTTTTTTAGCATTTTTAGTGTTTTGAAAAAATTGAATATTATTTTCTAACTGGAAAATTTCATTTTGAACTTCTTCAATTTTACGCTGGATAAATAATTTTTCGTTATCTAGTTTTCTACTGTCTTCAGAACCAGAAAGATTACCTAGTTTATTAGCAAAACGCAACATGTCGCCTTCTTTTTTACTAGAGCTTAACTTTTCAAATAATGCATCTAGAATTTTATTGAATTTCCCTTCAATATGTCTTCTGTTAAAAGGAACTTTTCCAATAGTTTTCCATGCTTCAATATGTACTTTAATAGCATCTAAATCGGTTTTATGATCTCCAACTAATTCAAATGCACGCAATCCTTCAAGATATTCTTTTTTCTTTTCAAAAGCTGCCACTTCTTCGGCGTTTTCCTCGGATTTACTTTCTTTTAATCTTTCAAAATACTGGTTACAAGCTGCTTTAAATTCTTTCCAAAGTGCGTCAGAAAATTTTCTTGGTACATGACCTACTAATTTCCATTCTTCTTGAATTTGCTTCATTACAGGCGTAGTCGCAGCAAAATCTTCACTTTCTTTTAACTCGTTAGCTCTTGTAACTAATTCTTGTTTCTTGCTTAAATTATCGTTTTGGTCTTTCTTAATTTCTTTGTAAAAAGAATTTTTAAGAACGTTAAAATTTCTAACTGAAGTTTTAAATCCAGTCCATGTAGCTTCGTTAACTTCTCCAGGAACTTTTCCAGTTGCAAAGAACTCATTTCTTAAAGCTTCAACTTTCACAATTTGATTCAACCAAGCTTGGTGCGAATCTACTTTTTCTTGAGCTAAAACCTCTAATTGAGCAATAATTGCATTTTTCTTTTCAAGATTGTCGTTTTCTTTGGCTCTGAAACCTTCGTAAAACGCCTCTCTTTTATCGTGCATTTGTTTGGTTAATTCACTAAATTGTTTCCAAATTTCTTCTCTATGTTCTCTAGAAACAGGCCCGATATCTTCTTTCCAAATTTTATGTAAATCTTGCAATTCACGGAATGATTTGTTGATATCTGGTTCGTTAACCAATTCAGTAACACGAGCTATAATTTTTTGTTTTTGATCTAAATTTATTTTGAAATCTATATCTCTTGCTTCTCTATCTAAGTGTAAGAAGTCGTAAAAATTTTCAATATGAAAATGGAAGTTATTCCATACGTGGTTGTATTTATCTTTCGGAATTGAACCAGCATTTTTCCAACGTTCTCTAATATCGTTAAGTTGTTTTAGAGAATTAGCAATATTTCCAGTTGAATTATTTACTAAATTTTTCAACTCTTCCACAAGAGCCATTCTATTTTCTAGGTTCGCTTGTAAGTTATTTTGTAATGACTTAAAATGAACATTTTTCTTATCTCTATATTGATTGTATAAGGTATCGAATTTTGTTTTTAAAGGAAAACTGTATTGAAAATCTTCTGTTGTATCTGGATTTTCTGCATGAAATTCATCCTTTTTTTCATCCATAAAATGATGAAATTTAGATAAAAATGCTTTCTTAATTTCTTCTACATGTTCCCTTACTGACATAACTTTATCCGTAGCAACAAGAACTTCTAGCTCTTCAACCAATTTTTCCATTGGCAATGCTTCGTAATCTTGCAACGGAATATCGTCTCTACCTTTAACCGTTTCGTCTTCGCTTTCTTCAGCATTGGCAGCAGCAATTGCTTCCATTGCAATATCGCTTTCTTCTTTTATTTCTGTTGTTACAGGTGTAATTTTTTCCTCTTCTTCTATAACTGAAACAGTATCTTCAATTGTATCCGAATCAATTTCTTTAGTTTCTTCAATTTCGGGTGCAGTTTGCGGCTCTAAAACAAGTTCAGCTGTAGCTTCTTCCTCAATTACCTCTCCAACTAAATCTTCTACTTCAACAACTGTTTCTGGAGATAATTCTGCTTCAACTTCGGTATCTGGAACCATTTCAGTATCTGGAACCATTTCAACAGGTACTTCTTCTGTTTCTTCAACTAAATCTTCTACTTGTTCAACAGTTTCAGGAGTTAATTCTGCTTCAACTTCCGTATCTGCTGCAATTTCAACAGGTACTTCTTCAGTTTCTTCAATTAAATCTTCTATTTCTTCAACAGTTTCGGGAGTTAATTCTGCTTCAACTTCAGTTGCATCTACCATTTCTTGTGTAGCTTCTTCTGTTGCTAAATTAGGTTCAACTTCTTGATTTTCAGCTGGAATCGTTTCTTGAGATTCTTCTTTTACGTTTCCGTCCACCGCGTTTTCGTTAACTGGTAGGTTATCATTCAATTCTTCTGACATTTTTTTAAATGTGTAAGGTTATAAAATTTTTACTCTTTTGAAGGGCTAAAGGTATAAATTAGATGAGTAAAAACAAATAAAAGCTATAGTTTCTGTTTTTTTATTTTGAAATAAAACAGTAATTAAGGTACTGATTTTATTATTTATTCCAAATTTTCCATGCTTTTTCCGCTTGAAAAATTAACATATCCTTTCCGTTTACAACAACAGCACCATTGCTTTTGGCCTTATTTAAAAACAGTGTTTCCTCGGGATTGTAAATCAAGTCGAAAGCAATATGTTTATCGGTAAAAAAATCATAAGGAATAGGAGGAAACTCCATTAAATTAGGGGTAGTTCCTAGCGGGGTGCAATTAATTATTATTTGATATTCATCAAATGTTGTGCTATCAATTTTACTATAATTAATTGTATTTTCATTGGATTCTCGTGACACATTAGCATAAAAAATTCCTAATTGTTTTAAGGCATAAGCAACCGCTTTTGCAGCGCCGCCAGTTCCTAAAATAAGTGCTTTTTTATGGTGGGGTTGGAGTAGTGGTTCTAACGTTTTTTTGAATCCATACCAATCGGAATTGTATCCTTTTAAATTTCCTTTTTTTGTGATGCATATTACATTTACAGCGCCAATATTGTAGGCTTTATCTGATAAGGTATCCAAATAAGGAATTATCGCTTCTTTGTAGGGTATTGTTACATTCAGCCCTTTTAAATTGGGGTTATTTTTTAATATATTCGGAAATTCCTCAATGTTAAGAATGTCAAAATTCTCATAAGTGTAATCTTCAAATAAATCTTGAGAGAATTTTTCAGTAAAATATTTTTTTGAAAAAGAATAAGAAATATTCCTTCCTATCAATCCGAATTTTTTATTATTTGGTTGCATAAATTGTTATTGGGACTGTATAGGAACACCTAACTTTTTTACCGTTTTGTTCGCCAGGATTCCATTTAGGCATTCTTTTTAGAATTCGTAATGCTTCACTTTCTGTCCCGAAACCCAAACCACGAATAACTTTAATATCGGTGATAGATCCATCCCGTTCAATAATAAAAGAGATAAAAATTCTTCCTTTCAATTCTGCTTCTTTCATTTCATCAGAATACTGAAAATTTTTTGAAATGAAAGTAAAAAAATTATCTTGTCCTCCAGGAAATTCTGGTTTCACCTCAATTCCTGCAAAATTATAGACTGTATTTACATCTTCCTCTTGAATTATTGGTGATGATTCAACGGCAATTGTTTCATCTCCATACGGATCGCCTTTTATGTAATTAATTCTTTCTTCGTAAGGAATTTCTTTAATTTCAACTGCTTTTGGATCTTTTTTTGAAGTAGATTTTGATTTTTTGGCTTGACCAAAAGAAATTGCAATTGCAAGTAAAGCAAAAAACAGAAAATTATTTTTCATTAGTCTTTGTGCTTAGAAATGTAACTTTGCACTTTTTTCAACGCCCAAACCTTAGGGAATAATTCTTCTAGAATAGTGTGGTTTTTAAAGTTCAATCGTAGACCATTGCTTAAATGAAAACTTCCTTTTTCATTTTCTTTTAGCAAAAAGTTTAACCCCGCCAAACGGTATTCAATTTCATATTCTTCCGGAAAATATTCTGCTGCCTGCATTAATGTTAAAACAGCAGTGTCAAATTCACCTAAATGTTGTAATATGTCCACCCAAAACAACCAAGTATCTAATTGGGAATCCCCTAATTCTACTGCCTTTCTAAACCCATATTCGGCTTCTTTATATAAATCCATTGCCTTATTTATGGTGGCATATCTTTTCCAATAGGCTTGGTTTTGATCGTCAATTGCCAATGCTTTGTTTGTATAGTGTAATGCTTTTACATAATTTTTCTGGCGAACATAAAAATCAGTTATGGCAATCCAACCTTTATCCAAGAGAGGGTCTTCATGAACTGTTTTATTGTAAAAAGCTAATGCTTCTTTTTTGTTTCCTAATTTTTCATTGCATTTCCCAATTCGCAATAAAGCGTAAGAAATAGGGTCGTCTAATTCTATTGTTTTTGTGAAACTTTCTATTGCTTCTTCGTATCTTTTTAATCGTTCTAGTGCTTTGCCTTTTTCCATAAAAGCACCTATAAATTCATCGTCTATATAAGTGGCAAATTCAAAAGCACGAACTGCATTTTCATATTCTTTTAATCCATAATACAAGCGCCCTTTTTGGTGCCAAGCAATTTCGGAATAGGGATTTTTATCTATATATTTTTTTAAATATTCTATTGCCGCTTCGTTTTGATCTAAAAATTCAAAACAATAAACCACATTGTATATTGCCGATTGGTCTTCAAGATCTTCCTCTAGACATTTTATAAAATTGGTTTTAGCCAGTTCAAAATTGTCCATAAAAAGGTATTCCATACCAATTAAATTATAGATATCGGTGTAATCTTCGGAAAATTCTAACGCCTCTGTTAGTAATTCTACGGCCTTTTCATGGTTGTCTCTTTTGGAATAAATATTGGCTTTTTGAATAAAAATCTCTTCGTTGGTAGGTTCCAAATAATACAACTCATTAAGAAGTTTTTCTGCTATTTCTAGTTTGTCTTCATAGATAAGCATTTCCACTTGAACTAGTTTTAAGCCAATAGATTTTGGGTGTTGTTCTAAACCAAGTTTTAATGCTTTTTTAGCCAAACTTGTTTTCCCTATATCTAAGTAGTGTAGTATTATTTCTTCAAATTCTTCCGAATCAAAAAATAGCACTTTGTTGGTTTTCAACATCGATTCAAATTTTGATAACGATAAATTATAGTCGTCTTCTTCGTGATCTAAAAACATAGATTTTTATTTGAAATAATCATTATAAAAGTAGTTATAATTTTTAGAAATAGCGATCTTTTTATTTTTGTTTTGAACAATTTAATTAACAGAGTTTTTTAATTATGAATTATGAATTATCAATTATGAATTATGAATTATGAATTATCAATTATGAATTATCAATTATCAATTGAATCCATAACTTCCAGCATTATTTTGCAACCTTCTCTAATTTCATCTTCTGAAATAGTTAAAGGTGGCGTAATTCGGATTGCTTTTCCTTCAAATAATAACCAAAATAATATTAGTCCTTTATCTTGACACTTCAATATAACTTGATTTGTTATTTCAAAATCTCTCGTCATGGCTGCCAGCATCAATCCTTTTCCTCTAACTTCTTCAATTAAAGGATGTACCAATAGTTCTCTAAATAGTTTTTCCTTCTCTAAGGATTGTTTGGCATAGTCTTTTTCAAGTACTTCCTGCAGAGTTGCTAAACATGCCGCTGCAATAACTGGATGGCCTCCAAAAGTAGTAATATGTCCTAGTTTTGGATCGTGGCTCAATAAATCCATGTGTTTTTCATGGGCAATAAATCCGCCAACGGGCATTCCGCCAGCCATTCCTTTGCCAATAATTACTACATCGGGAACGACATTGTAATTTTCGAAACCAAATAATTTTCCGGTTCTTCCAAATCCGGGTTGAATTTCATCCACAATCATTAGGGCTCCAACTTCTTCGCAACGTTTTTTTACTTTTGCCAAAAAATCATTTTCGGGTTGGATAAATCCTGCGCCACCTTGAATACTTTCTAAAATAATTCCGGCAGTTTTGGTAGTTATTTTTAAAATATCTTCCTCGTTATTGAAGGTAATAAAATCCACATCGGGAATTAAAGGTCTAAAAACTTGTTTGCGTTCTTCAAATCCCATAACGCTCATGGAGCCCATGGTATTGCCATGGTAGGCATTATGGCATGAAATTAACTGACTTCTTCCCGTTACTCTTCGAACTAGTTTTAATGCACCTTCACAGGCTTCGGTTCCCGAGTTTACTAAATACACTTTATTCAATTCGGGAGGTAAATTCTCTACCAATAATTTACAATATTCCACGGCCGGACTTTGGGAATATTCTCCATAAACCATCACGTGTGAATATTTATCCAACTGGTTTTTTATGGCATCATTAACCCGTTGGTTTTGATGCCCTAACGAACAAGCAGAAACACCCGCAACAAAGTCGAGGTATTTTTTATTATTTGTGCTGTATATATAGGATCCAATGGCATGCGAAACCTCCATTCCTAGAGGGTAGGGGGTGGTTTGTGCTTGGTATTTTATAAAATCGTTATTCATTTTGAATTTCTAATTAGCAATTAAATTAGACAGCAAATTTAGCAAATTAGAGCCAACCCAAAGGTTTATTACGGTTTTTTTATTAACGGATACTAGCTACTTTTTCTTGTTT
>Ga0114971_10002658_pt1 | contig 12256 bp, 5 predicted proteins | sample M_140625_MF_Meta_FD_87320 | JGI IMG/M metagenome (GOLD analysis project Ga0114971, IMG submission 87320) | Freshwater microbial communities from Lake Montjoie, Canada to study carbon cycling - M_140625_MF_MetaG | ecosystem: Environmental > Aquatic > Freshwater > Lake | place: Lake Montjoie... | reverse complement strand
GGCGATACGGATGATTTTTATTTGAAATTTTAGACCTAAATTATGAAGCATAAATGTATAATTATTTGTGGGAAATGGTATTATATTCCTTTCTCAAAAATTCTCATCGCAACTTTAATATTTTGCAGCAGCTTTGATGTAGACAAATTATTTTTCTTCGCCAATAATTAATCAGTTAATTTTTAATTTTAATTGAATTTTTATATGGCCTTAAGACTAGATATTCCGCAGCCCGAGATCCTTAAACCAAAAATTACAATCTTCGGAGTTGGTGGTGCCGGAGGAAATGCGATTAATAACATGATCCGCGCAAGCCTTGAAGGCGTTGACTTCGTGGCTGCTAACACCGATGCGCAATCGCTTGCGAATTCTCTTGCGCAAAATAAAATTCAACTTGGTGCGCTAACAACAAAAGGCCTTGGAGCCGGCTCTTTTCCTGATCGCGGAAGAACTGCTGCTGAAGAAAATATTTCTGAAATAGAAGGATTTCTTGAAGGAAATAACATGGTTTTTATTGCTGCTGGTATGGGCGGCGGAACTGGTACTGGCGCGGCTCCGGTTATTGCAAAACTTGCAAAAGAACGAGATATTTTAACTGTTGGAGTCGTCACAAAGCCATTTCAATTTGAAGGAAAATATCGCATGGAGGCTGCAGAGAAGGGTATTGAAGAATTAAAAAAACACGTCGATACTTTGATCGTAATTCCGAATCAAAATCTTTTTAGAATTGCTAATGAGCATACAACTTTTGAATCTGCATTTAAAATGGCGGATGACGTTTTGCATGCGGGCGTAAGGGGAATTACCGATTTAATCACTATGCCTGGATTAGTTAATCTTGATTTTGCTGACATTAGAACAATCATGACAAAAATGGGAAAAGCCATGATGGGAACTGGCGAAGCAGAAGGCGAAAACCGCGCCGTTGAAGCTTGCGAAGCTGCAATTTCTAATCCGCTTCTTGACGACGTTTCAATTAAAGGCGCTAAAGGCGTGTTGGTTAATATGACTGGCGGACCAGACATGACGCTGTTCGAAGCCGATTTAGCAGTAAATACAATTAGGCGCGAAGTGGATGCGAATGCAAATATTATTTTTGGTTCGGCTTTTAATGAAGATATGAAAGGCCGCATTAGAATTTCAGTTGTTGCAACTGGAATTGACGAAGAAGAATATAGGCACGATGTTTTGAAAACTTCTGAAAGTTTTGGTGCAAGTAAATTTAGAGTAAATTTAGAAAAACCGGAATTAAAAAAACCAATTACCCATGCGCATCACGAGACTGCTTTAAATAATGATCGCAAAAGTTTTTTTGACCCAGGAAAGCCAGCGGAGCCAGTTCATAAAGAATTTGATGAGCCTAAGCATTTTAAAGAAAGTGGTCATGATTACGCTGTAAATAAAGTTCGTGTGACGAAAAAAATTCACGAAGAAAGTGAGGAAGAGGAGGTTTCAAAAATTGAATTTGACCATAATTCATTTGAAGATGAATCTTGCGATGATTATCCGCAAAAAAATATAAAAATCGAAAAAGAGGAAGAATTTTCTAGTTTTTCTGATGATAATTTTGAAAAATTTACAACTAAAAAACCTGTAAAGACAGCTTTGGTAGAAAAACAAAATAAGCCACAAGTTAAGAGCAGAGAGTCTTCTGGTGGTTTTAGTTTGTTTAATTTTATGAATAAAAAAACTTCCGAAACGGCTCCGCGAGGAAGAAAAATTGTTGAAGATTTTGAAGATGATTACAAAATTGAAAAAGAGCCTTTCGAGCCGCGAGCACAAAAAAAACCACATCGAATTTCTGAAGAGCGAGTGCAAGAGGCGATGAAAAAAAAGCAAGAATTTTTCGGCGCCACGGTTTTTGACGATGATAAAAATTCTGAAAATGAAGCGCCGATGGATGATGATATTTTAAGCGTTCCAGCATTTTTTAGGCGCAAGAAATAATTCTTGTTTTTTTACTTATGTCGAAAAGTCGCGCGTATCAAAACATTTTGAGCAGACTCTGATGCTTACTGCTCGCATCACTTTTTTATTTCATTATTGCAAGTCTTGCTGTAAGTAAGGCTTGGCAATTCTTGATTTATCTAAATAAATCGGCGTTTTTAAGATAAATTTTTTAATTATGCCATAGATGCTCCAACGCTATCTTTGCTATTACAGTTCACAATGTAAGCTTCGTCTTTTTGGTAAAAATTTGCTCGTAAAATGACGCTGCACCACTTGATAAAGCTGTCGCAATTTTTCCTCAAAAATACTTCGCTTAAATGAGGGATATGAATTTTAGGGCAAGCCTTTAAATATAGGTGCGCAAAGGCGAGACCTGTGAAATTTGCATCCCTCATTTAAGATGGTAAATGCTATTATACTTCGCAATTTAAGCCTTTAATTTCAAATAAAATCAATCATGCGATGTGATTGATTTTTTGTAGTAAATTATTTACTCAAATAGATAATTCCATTTTCTATTTTAAAACTATTTTGTTGGCCATATATTTTAAAATAGTAAATATTGTAAGATCATTTTAACCAAAACACTCACTTTAGTCTTCATCTTTTGAGGATAAAACTTAAAATAAAAGCCATCCTTATCGCCTGATGCGAATGGCTTTTATTTTAAGTTTTATCCTCAAAATTATTTTGCCTAAATATATAATTATTAGTGGTAAATGGCATAAGTGAGAAATTAAATTATAATAAATAATGTCTAAAATCGCTGGAAAAGCTGCTTCTGCTGATGTGATAGAAAAAATTGAATATCTTGTTATGCGAAATATTGCGCTGTTTACAAGAAATTCTCTTTCATTGATTGGCGATAAAGAGATGGCGGATATTTTAATTTTTAAAATGCAAGATCCTGAGCTACAACAAAAATTTCGCACTCTTTCTGCTTGCAGTCAAAAGGGAGAGTTGATTTTACGTTTGAGTTTTATTGCTACAGGCATTGAAGATGATCACGATTTGCCGATAGCTATTGAAACTAGTGACTTAATAGCTTTCTCGTATCAGTTAATTCATGATTATCTAGGAAGATTTGGAAGGCCAGAAGCTATGTATTACGCATCATTGGCCTATAATGAAAGATGTTTTGTTGCAAAATTGCTAAAAGAAGTTCCTTTATTAAGTTGGTCTAGTGACGTAATGCTTTGTTGTCATGGCGCTGCAAGATTTTTAGAAATAGTTGGCCAGAATTCTCGAGAAAAGAGATTAGAGGCTTATGAGCTATATCATCATATCGTGCAAGAGCGTAAATCTCTTAATGAGAGGAATGAAAGGGTGCCGTTTTATGTAGATCTGGCCTTTTTGAAAATTTTGATTATGGGAAGCGAGTCTTTTGAAGAGGTTCTTGTGGGATTAGCTAAATTTAAAGGTCAGGAAAATCTGCGCTATCTGCTGCCAGTTATTGAGGCGGAAGAGACGTGGGTTCGATTATGTCACAAAGCTAGTCTTCTTAGGGCTGAAGACGATAATCCAAAATTGCAAAAATTTCTTGCTTACATAAAACGAAAAACTTCGCAAGAATTTCTCTTGCTTAAAGAAGGTGTTACTGAAGGTGAAAAAAAAGTTTTACTTTCTGGCTCTGATGAAGAAAAAGAATTATTTGATTTGACCTCTAGATATGAAGCGCTGCAAAATAATCCAATTACATCTTCTAAAGGTGTTAATATGTTAAGTATCGATAAAAGCGCAGAACTTTTAAAGATTATCGCTTCGGATAGGGAATATCCAGAGAGATATTTGGAATCTTTAACGAAAAATGATAACGAGGCTCTTTTTGATTTTTATACGCATTATGAAGATCGCATTTCGCATGCAACAAAAGAAAAATATTCAGGAGTCAATCGTTCTCGTTATGATGATTTTGTCAAAAAGCCTGAGCAATATTTTTTAGAAGCGGCCGCATTAAGTGGTAATGACAAGGCTCAATATATTTTATTTGATCAAAGTTTAAAAGAAGCAGAAAGATTGATAGGCGAGATATCTAAGGAAAAAGATCGAGAAACAAAAAAAATTCTCACTAAAAAATTAGCCACTGCAAAAGGAAGGTGGTATAAATTTTTGATATTATCGGCAGATAACGGCAATGTTGATGCGAAATTTCAATTTGCAAATATTACAGAGTTGAGTCGCGACCAGAGAAATTGTCATAAAGCTAATTTTTTTTCTTGTGAAGAGGAAAATATTGAATATAAATATTACATAGAGGCTGCTGCTTTAGGGCATGAGGGCGCTAAAGAAAAAATGCGCGAAGTGAATAAAAAAATAAAAGATATTTGCAGTAATTTCAGAGAAATGACTCCTGAAAATATGCGATATTTAGAGGCGATAGCTGAATATAGTGAAGATCATAGGGCAAGGATTGCTCCAGTTATTGCTTTTTGTTTATTGCATGGGCTTGGAGTAGAAGCAACTGAGAAAAAAGTCTTAGAAGCAAATGAGGAAAAAGCCTTAGTTATTTTTGAGTCTATATATGATACCAATAAAGATGCTAGAGGCAGTATTGCTGTATATCGTTATCATCGAGGAGATTTTAGCGGCTTTAATAGATTGTTAGAAAATGTTGAATATCGCCAAGAAGCATTAGATATTTTAACCGTTTTAATTAAGGAGCGGACAGATTCAACCAAAAAACCAGAAGAAGCGCTTAAAATTATTTCTAAACTTAAAGAATTTTACAAATCTCTTTCAAAGAAAGATAGATCGGGCTTTCCCGAGTTTAATAGTTTTGTTTATGATCGCCTTGAAGGCCTAGCTTTGCGAGGTTTTACTGAAGCCAAAGTTGAGATGGCGAAGGATGTTATTCAAGAATTTGCTCCACTTGCGAAAGATGAAGGTTTTCTTCGTAGGCAAGGCGCCCTAAGGATTCTTATCTCTAGCTCTGATAATGGTAATTATGAGGTGGAAATTACAAAACAGATTTTATCGCTGTTAATGTCTCCAGAAATTCTTCCTGAAGATTTATCGGCGGCAGAAATTGATCGCTTCTTTCAGTCCAGTTTTTTAGCTGCTCAACAGGGCCTAGCCAGTAAGTTGCGATTTGAATTGGCAAAAAGCATTACAAAGCTTGCAGAGAAAAAAGGCGAACAAGAAAAAGCCGCGTGGGATGAAAAAATAATGCTTCTTTTAAGATTAAGTGCCAACTCGACTTCTTTTGTTCCGTCGGCGCGAGAGTGCATAGTTTCGCATTTTATCGATGATAAATATTGCGCCAATATTGAAGAGCTTAAAGAAATAAGAAAATGGTATAAATCTAGCGGCATTGAAAAATCTTTAGCGATGGCGCATCGTGTTTATGACGTTGGCTGTGTGGTGAAAGAAGAATTAGAGAGAAAAAAATATGTAGAGGAATTTATATTTTATTTTGATCTTGCCAAGCCTGAAGAAAAAGAATTATTGCGAAGAGAATGTTCTGATTTTGCAGAAATTGCGCTTGAGGCTTTAGCGCCTAAGGCAGAAGTCGTTGCAGTAAAATCAGGTTCGGCGTCGGGGTTGGTAGAAGCTGGAGAGTCTAAAGCGAAAGATGGTGGTGAGTCGCAAAAAACAAAGCCAAGAAATAGCGGTCAAAAAAAGAGATTGGGGGCGCATGGCAAGGCAGAGAGTGTTGCTGGAGGAGGATCTGCTACTGCAGAACCCGCTAAAGCAGCAAAAACAACAGGGGGAAAAGATGGGTCTAAAACAGGAAAAGTGGCTAAAGCCGAACCCAAAGCAGGAAAGGCGGCGGCTAAAGCCGAAAAACCCGAAACAGCGGCAAAAAAACTTCCCAAAGCAGCTGGAAAAGAATCGCAAGAATTTCCTAATCCCTCAAATCCACCTTTACAAACAGGCCAGTTAGCACCAGTGCAACCAATTGCCGCAAGCTTAGGCGAAGGTGCGACCGACTTTGACTTGGCGCAAAAAATTGCGCCAAGTCAAAAAGATGGTGAAGAAATGAAGGCTTTTCTTGCCGGAAAGCGCATAATAAATTCCGTAAATGATTTACCTAAATTTTTGCAAGAAATTCTTCATAAATTATCTAGATCTGAAGACTTGCCAGAATCTTTTAGTTTTTTGCTAAAAGGTAGTGCGGTTTATTCTAGTCATAAATGTAAAAGAGCGCCAGCAGATCTTGATTGCGAATTTCATATTAAAGGAATGGATTTATGGGAAAAAGAGAAAATTGTAGGTTTTATCGCAAAAAATTTTAATATGGATAAAAGTTTGGTTAATATTTATGAGGGCGGCGGCACAATATTTACCGTTAATGCAAAAGACTTGGCAAGAGGAATTGATTTAACTTTTTACAGCGATACAAAACAGCCGCCAATAGATTCTAGATGGACAACCAGTATAGAATCACATATTGCATTTGATAAGGATGGTGTAGCAGTAATAACGAAATCGGAAGGTTTCCTTTCTTATTGTAGTGAAAAAAAATTAGACCTGGACTTAACCAATTTCTTTATAAATCCTCGTTCAGAACGACTAATTCTCAGATTATGCCTTTTGAATACTATTGAAGAAGTTAGTGCGTTAGATTTAAGAAAAGCTTTATTCGTAATAAGGCCAAAATCCACTATAGCATTATTTACGTTAGAGGTTAGTAATAGAGGATGTGCAGAACCTCGCGAAAAGGTTGTTAATTTTATGAAAACGCACTTAATCGAGGGATATTTGCAAAATGTTTTTATTGCGAATTTGCTTAATATTATAAATCTAGAATTGCCGCCACTTGATAATCCTGAAGAAAATGAAGCTCCTAAGGGTTATTATCTTTCTACTGAATTACTTCAAACAGTGCGCGAAGCAGTTCAGGCCTTGGCTGAAGAATTTCCGGTCACAGAGATAGGCGCGCCGTCGCCAAAACCCGCTCTGGCACAAGCTGGGGAAAGAGCGCCGCTGCTTGCTGCAAGAGAAGGGAGGTTGGGGAATCAATAGTTATGCAAGTTTAAAAATTTATTTCCCAAACTCAACCGTAATAATATTGCGTCCGTCACTGCATTCAAAAAAAATCATGCCATCGAAATATTAGCTGGAATAATAGTGTATTTAGTTTTTGAGAAAATTCACAGCTGGCGTTCTTTGAATAGACAATAAAAACTATTCAAACAAGCTGCGAATACTAACTGGCACAAATGAGCTTAAAGTATTAGTGTCAAATGTTGGTTCTTTTTCATTCGCTAATTTTTTATATTCATATTTAATTCCAAATAATCCACCACCTTCGCCACCAGTAAGTGCGCCACTAATTACTCCTCCAATTAATGGAATATTGCCAATTCCAAATAAATTATTGATAACAAATCCAGGAATTATCATGCCTTTTATATTATAGCTATTATCAGAAAAATTAAAATTTCCCTTTGCAGTAATGCCAATTTTATAATTATTTGCTATAAAAGAATTAAGTTGCAGCTGCTTTTCTTGTAGTGAAAAATCAATTTTTACCAAATTAAAAATTGTTTTGTTATTAGAAAATATTTTGTCTTTAACCGTTGAAAATAAGTTATTTTTTTCTAAACGCTTGGTGGCATTGCTTTCGTAAAATGTAATGTCATTGTCAATTTCAACTTGTCCGTGAAAAATAGGCTTGTTATTAGTAATTTCTTGCGCGATTTTAATTTTTGCATTACCAGAAGATATTTTGTCAGAAATTGCCAGTCCTTCCGCCAAATATCCGACATCACTTATTTTTCCTAAAATATCTAATTGGTTTTTAGAAGTTTTATCTGAAGAAAAATCGAAATTTTGTTTATTGCCATAACATGCTCTCGCGCCTAGAGAATAAAGCATCCCATTGTTTTTATTAAAATTAACAGATAGCTTTCGTAAAGATTTTTTATTAACCAAAAAAACCTTATCAATTGCAATTTTAACATTTGTTTTAGCAAAACTTTTTTCATCTGAAGAAAAATCTGGAAGTTTGTTTTCTAAGAACGAAGCAAGGTTAAAATTTTTACCAATCAAAGAAAATTTTTGCTGATTTTTATCGACTGATTTTTGATAAGAAATAACATAATTATTATTGCCAAAATTAGTATTTGTAATGTCTAAGGCGTTTATTGATCCAGAATTTCCATCAATTGATAAATTTCCAAAAATTCGCGCTTCAATGTTTTTTGCAATTTTATTTTCTATAATTTCTTCTTTTTTCCACAAGTTAATATTTCTAAAATTTAAATTATTTTTATCGTCAATAAATAATGTGAACTCTGCAGAGGCTTGACTTTCGGGCTTTTTCTCGATATCAAATGCTTTTGCAATTAAACTTGCTTTGGTTAAATCAATTGCGGTAGTAAAGTTATTGTGGTTAAAATCTTTTTTGACAGTAATTGCAACGCCGCCTTCAGCATAGTCATTTTTAAGATTTTTTATTGTTGATTTTACATCAAGATAAACATCTTTTAAATCAATGTTTTCAATTAGCGGAAGCCTTACAGCAATAACTGATTCTGCGTCGCCATTAAGATATTTTTCAACATTTTGTGTAAAGTTAAGCGAGTTATAATTAGCGTGCTTAAGCGTGTCTTCTGCGGGCCCGACAATTTTTCCAGAAATATTAAGAATTGCAGTGGCGTCAAAAAAATTATTAATCGAAATTTGCGTTTCCGAAATTGAGCTTTCCAAAACTTTTCCACTAATCACATTTATTTTCATGTCATTTTTAGTAAATTTTGCAATTCCTTCAATATTTGAAATAGTTGGAAAATATTCGTCGTAACGCAATATTGTGCCAGAAAAATTTACTTCAGAATCAATTTTTTCTAAAGAAGAAATTCCATTTGTAGTAACTAAGGAAAATTTTGCATAGGCGTTATTAATTGTGCCAACAGAAATATGTTGCAAAACCCATTGGCGAATATCTTGCCCAGCAATTGCAATCGGCCAGAACCTTTCTAGCTCTTGGTTGGAGGCATTGGCTATTTTTATGTCAAAATCAAGTCTGTTATTTTGCGCATCGCTTATTTTATGCGCAGATAAAGACATATTTAAATTAGCAGGATTTTTAATTTCAGCGGCATGATTTTTTTCCTCAACCGAATTTAACAAATTAGCTTTAATTTCAGATAAATTAAGATTGTCATTTGCGAAATCATAATTTCCGGCAATTGATAAATTTGAAAAAAATATTTTCTTAGAAAAGAAATCAGTAATTTCCGCTTCACCATTATTTGCCAAAGCCTTGAAAGACAGGCTTTCAAAGGAATCATTATTGATTATAAGTTTTGCTGTAACATTTAACGAAGCGTTAATCTGCTGCAATATTTTAAATTTTTCAGTAATTTTTTCCGCCAAAGCAACGTCAAAATTTAGAACTGAAAAATCACAAATTGTTAAATTTTTATTATTTAAAAGGCAATTGCCATTGACTGAAATATCTTTTGAAGCATTGTCAATATTGAGTAAATTACTAGAAATGATTTGCAAATCGCTTTTAATTAATCCGCGATTTTTAATATGAAATTGTGATTTTTTAAGAACAATTACTTTGTCAATTTCATTTTCTTTGCGAATTATAAATTTTGCATTTTCTATTTCAAAAATTTTAAGATAAATTTTTCCACTTTTAATTTGTGAAAAAAATTCAACAATCGGCTTAAAATCATTTCCTAAGGCATCGGAAGATTTTGCAGAATTTATATTATTATTTATAATAATTTCAGGATTAATAATTTTAACTTTACTTGGAGTAAAGCGCATCAAGATAAAGTCAAACAAAGAAAATTCAGTTTCGATTCTTGGAAAAACAATCGTATGATGTTCGCCATTTTGCAAAAGTTTCGTAATTTTTAAATTGTCGGCGGCAAGCTTAAAGCTGCCATATGCTGTAAAGCTAATAGCAGAGTCTTTAATTTCAACAGAGCTGTCAAAATTTTGTTCTAAATATGACTTAATTTTTTGGGTAAAATATGGAAAAGATTTTGGTTTTGTTGATACTAAAATAACAAAATAAAATAAAACCAGCGAAACAATTGCAATAATCGCAAAATTTATTTTATAAAAAATTCCGATTTTTTTACGCAGTTTTTTATGGTTATTAACGCCGTCATTAAAGCCTTTGCGATGATTATTTATTTTTTTTCTAAACATTTATTTCCATGGAAATTTAACTTGAGTTTTGCCTTCAATAAAGATAGTTCTACAAATTAAATCGTAAATAGTTGTTTTCTTTTTTGTAAAAATATGTGCTTGAACCCATATTGCAGTAAGTGCGGAAAAAAATATATTTACCTTACTATCAAGAATGGCTGCAAAAAAAGTAATTTGATGAATGTTTTGATAGGCTGCCAAATAAATAATAAAAACAAATGGCAGTAACGATAAAAAATAATGCGCCAAACCATTTAAAAAACTTATTTTTTTGCCTTCATCGCTAATAATCATAATCTTCATAATTCTTTTACCAATGGTTCCTTGCCACATAGAAGAATTTAAATATGAATGATAAACGGCGCCAATCATGACAATAATGAAGTAAAAAATTATCATCGAGTGAAAAATTTTATGATGCGTTATAAATTCAATATGCGAAGGGTCGCTTTTAATCACTTCTGTTCCAAAGTGATCACGAAACTCTAAAAGAAAGTCAGCAATCATTTTGTTAATCCACAAAGCGCCAATTAATTGTGCGGCAAAAATTCGTATAATGGCAACAATCGTTATGTCAATTGATGCGGCGGCGCTTCTTTTGTGGGCGCTAACAAATTTTATATCGCTGTTAATGTTGGTATCCATAATTAGAAAAAGTTATTTTTTTATTGTTATTATCAAAAACTGTAATGTCAGGTTTTTTATTTTCATCTGTCAAATGTCCAATTTTAGTAATTTTTATATTTAGATCTTCGGCCAATTGGACTATTTTTTTTTCATTACTTTTTTTTACAGTAAAAATTAATTCATAGTCATCGCCAGCGCTTATTAAGTCAATTAAATCAACATTTTTTGATGAAATTGGAATTTTATCGGCGTAAATTTCAGCGCTTAATTTTGATGCGTTGCAAATATGTTTTAAATCGGCAAGTAAGCCATCCGAAACATCAATTGCGCATTTTGATAAATTGCGCTTAACCAACTGCTGCCCCAATTCAATTCTAGGGGTTGGAAAAAAATGGCGATCAAGAAAATTTTTATCACGCAAAACCCTTCCCAAATAAGCATCGCCAATTGTTCCTGAAACGAATATTGAATCGCCTTTCTTGCCATTTTTGCGCAGCATTGCTTTATTTTTTGCAATTTTTGCAAAAATTGTCAGTGAAAAAAACAGCTTTCCACTTGATTTAACGGTGTCTCCGCCAATTAATGATATTGCGAATTTATCAGCGCTATTTTTTAAACCAGCAGAAAATTCGGCGATAAATCTTTGATCGAAAGAATCATTTTTTGAAAAACCAAGCATATAATAAAGAGGCTTAGCGCCAGAAGTGGCAATGTCTGAAAGGTTTGATGATAAAAGTTTTGACGCAATTTTAAACCCGCCATCTTCTTTTAAAAAATGTACATCTTCGACCATTAAATCTTTACTGATAATTAATTCTTCAGAGCTTTTAAGAGAAATTTTGGCGACATCGTCAGATAGGCCTTGCGCAGACTTGCAGTCATTGGTCAGCGGCTTAAAATATTTATTAATAATTGCAAATTCTTTTAGAGTTTCTGGCATTTTAGCATTTACTAGATTGTTTAAAATTAATGATTAAGCCGCAAGAAATAAATTTATTTAATAGTTTGCCAATATCTATATTTTTTTCTAATTTTTTACAAAGCTGCGTATAAATTTTATACAAATTTTCTTCTTTGGCAATCATCGATAAAAATAAAAATTCTTTTTGAGAAATTTTACTCATGTTAGAGTCAGAAGCAAGTCTTTCAATAAGGATGTATTCTGCCTTTGTAGCGTTAAATTTTTTTCCACTCCAAATGGAATAAAGCGGAAATTTTGATGAAAATAATATGCAAGAAGGGTGTAAAACGAAAGAAGTGTTTTGTAAATTTTGCGGCGTAATTTCTTTAAATTTTTCTAAGTCAAAAGCACATTTTGCATCAGAAGAAAAATAGCTGCGATAATATAAAAGCTCAAGCAAAGCAAGCTTAGAAAGATATTTTATTTTATGATTAACTAGTAATTCTGGAAAAAATTCTCCATATTTATCAAGGTTTCCGCTTTTTGAAGAATATTTTTTCTGATATTCATTTGCAAAAACAAAAAAACCTTCCCCCAAAATGTCTTTTGTGACCGAAAAAATTGTCGATAGAACCGACGAAAACCCCAAAGAAACATTGT
>Ga0114971_10002657_pt1 | contig 12268 bp, 4 predicted proteins | sample M_140625_MF_Meta_FD_87320 | JGI IMG/M metagenome (GOLD analysis project Ga0114971, IMG submission 87320) | Freshwater microbial communities from Lake Montjoie, Canada to study carbon cycling - M_140625_MF_MetaG | ecosystem: Environmental > Aquatic > Freshwater > Lake | place: Lake Montjoie... | reverse complement strand
GGGTGAAATTATTCGTGGTAAAAAAAGTTATGATCAAGGGCATTATATTAAGTTATCAGGAGATGGTCAAATACTTGCTATTGGAGCTTATGGTGTTGATAATTATGATAATGGTTTAGATTCAGGTGCTGCTTATATTTATAAATATAATACAACTGATAATTCATGGAATCAATTAGGACAAACAATTATTCCATTTGCTGAATTACATTTTGAAGAAAATACTTACACATATTTTGGTGCATCTATAGCACTATCAGTAGATGGTAATACTATAGCTATTACACAACAAGGATATGATGGTGAAATTTTTACTTCACCAAATGCTGGACGATGCATAGTTTATAAATACATTAATAATTATTGGTCACAATATGGTCAATATATTCCAGGATTTGAATATGAAGGATCTTCTGATATTGCACTTTCTAGTGACGGAGCAACACTTGCTTATAGTAGTCAAAATTTTAAGAATGGTATTGGACGTGTTAGAGTTTTTGGAATAAATAATGTTTCATCATCTTCGTCTTCATCATCTTCATCTTCTTCATTAACATCTGATGTTGCTTCTCTATTAGCAAGTTTAACTAGTAGAATTGCTATGCTCGAGGCAACTGCTATTATCCGTTCTTTTGATACGATTGTTGGACCTGTTAATAGTTTTAATATACCAATAGATTTATCTAATAATGAAAGTTTACAAATAGACATGAGTGTAAAAATAACAGGTGAAGGAGGTTATAAAATGTTCTTAAAATACAATACAGAATCAAGCACAGCTAATTTGTGGAGATATTTTGGTGGTAGGTTTGTGTATGGTGAATATGGAGATGGATTTGCTCTCTGGGGTGAAGATATGTTGAACGAAAATAATGGGTTGCTCGTTGAAGGTCCTAATACAAATGAAACTATAATAATACGAATTGAAGTATTTAGGTCATATGATAGAGCAAGTCCAACTCAAAAATTTTGGTATAAAGCATCAACCCTTTTTCATTGGAGTGATTTAGGTCTTTCAAGAATAGATTGTCAAGGTGAGACTTCTGAACTTTCATTAATACCAACTGCTTTATATTTTAACATTGCACCACAAGCACAATCGACAACCAATTCATCAAATAGTTTTATGAATGTTTCATATAGTATTATCAAAGATATGAGAAGAACAGCTTTAGGTGGTCCTATTTTATAAATTGAAGTCTTTGTTTATGTAGTTGCTGTTAGAAAACAATATAAAAATAATGTTATAAAATTAATAGATAACTGATTTCTTTTCTTATTGTTCTTTTAAAGCTTTAATACATTTAATTGTTAAATTATTATTATTAATCTATAATAATAATATAGCAATGTCAACAGGACTTAACAAGATTGTTACAAGTATAAGCGCATTAACTGATGATATAGTAATGCCTAATGCTAATGACGTAGTTTGTATTGATACACAAAATAGCCGTATTGGTGTAAAAACTGCCTCTCCGATCTATGATATAGATGTTAGTGGAATACTAAGAACACAAACTCTTATAATAGGAGATGTAAGTATGATTGCTTCTAGTTCTAGATTTGTTACATCGAACGCTATAACTATAAATAATGAAATAAGTTGCAATAATGTAAGAACCAACACCTTAATAGCAAGAGACATGAGTACAAGTTCGTTGCTTTATGTAAATAATATTAGACCATTTACTAATAATACTCTATCTATTAGCGGTAATGTGTTAATGGATAGCTCTTTAACGTTGCTTAATAATGCAAAATTTTTTGTTAAAAATATTAATTCGTTGCCAAGCAGCAGCGATATATCAATAAATGGAACTGTATGGATAGATGGTTCTTTAAATATTAGAGGCACAACAAATAATTTCATCGCTGTTACTACATCCGATGACAGATTAAAACATAATGAAGAACTTATTGCTAATGCATTAACGACTATACGGCAATTAAATCCCCAAATTTACCAGAAAACAGCGACTTTTAAAGATGCAGATTATAGAGGTCCACTAACAGAACCATTTATAATAGAAGCAGGTCTAATCGCCCAAGAAGTTGAAAAGATTGATGAACTAAAATTTAGCGTAATTGCTGGTAACGAACAAACTCCATATAGCTTAAATTATAATAATATTTTTATATATAATTTGGCAGCGCTCAAAGAATTGGATAGTCAAGTCCAAATAATAAATGAAAACTTAAATAAAAATGAGAATTTTATTAAAAATGAAGGCTCTAACGATTTAGCGAGTATTGTAAATAATAAAATAGAATATATAGCACAATTAACAAAAAAAATAGAGCTTTTAGAAAGCAGAATAGCAAATATTGAAAAAGCTTTTTAATAACATTATATATTATTTAAAAAAGATTTAAAAATAATATTTAGTAATCTTATTACTTAAAAATTTATATAATAACATTATTATATAACTATTAATAAGCTATGAGCGACTATTCTTCAATAAATACCTTAATTGGAACATTTTCTTCTATTGATTCAATTACTTCAAGAGCAATTGATAGTACAAATTTGTTATGTATAGATACAAGTTATAATAGAATAGGAATTAATAGTATTGATCCATCATTTAGTATTCATATTGTAGATAATAGTAATAATACTAATATTAGTAGTGATACTATAGGTATTTGCACTCCAAGACTCTATTTTGATATAAGTAAAATTAAACAAATTGCTAACCCTACTATTAATAATTTAACTAATTTAAGAATAGGAGAAGTATTTTATGATAATTCTGGATTTTTAAAAATAAAAATGTCATAAATTGTAATAATTTTTTATGTATTCAATTAATTAATAAAATATTAATTAACTATATTAATATTGTAATAGTGTTAATATGGAATTAAATTTTAATGCTGATAGACGATTTAAAATTTTTTGTGACAAGTTAATAAGTAATAATCTAAGCAATAATTTAATAATCGAATCATCATATAATAGTATTGATTTTAGTACCAATACAATAATTTTTGATGGACATGTTGATTTGAGTAAAATAATTTGTAATGATATAAGTATTTCTAATGTTTCAGAAGTATCCACTAATTTTCTCTATGTTGATGATTTAGAATTACCTAATAATATCAAGTTAAAATATAAAAGTGTTAACAATGGATATACTAGAAATATATCTGTAGGTTATAATCCAAATAATAATTCAATAGGAAGAAGCGACGCTTATTTTACATATATTAATGTGAGTGGAGGGGACTCGAGTTTTAACAATAATCTCACTATAAACAAAGATTTGCGCATTGATGGAACACTAACTATAAGTAATGATTTATTAATAAATGGATCAAGATTTGCATCTATTGAAACTAGTTTTAATATTTATAGAGCAGTACTAGAGGATAGTTTTTATAGTACCAAAATTGTTACAAAAGATTTGAGTGCATCAGCTATTTCAATAAGTAATGATTTAGTTGTCCTTAAAACTGCCTACTTTAATGACATAAGTATAAACGGACAAATACTTAATAGTGTGCTAAAAGTGCCGGCATTATTTACTATTGACCCGTCTGGTCATGGCAATTCTAGTGGAACATTCATTATTAATGGCGATTTAGTTATAAACGGAGTTCAAACATCTATTGCATCATCTATTGTTGACATATGTGATCAAGCTATTATGCTAGCGTCAAGCTTGGCAAATATATTAGATTTGTCAAATACTAATGCAGGGCTAGATATTTCAAATATTGCGTCATTAAAATATAATGGAACACTTTGGAACTTTAGTGGCGGACAATTAACTGTACAAAATAATAAAGTCTTATTTATAGACGACCTTTCACTAGCTAAACGCAATTTTGACTTATCTTTAAACACATTTAGAGCAGATTTTAGTTCATCGTTTTTCACATTAAAAAGGAATATAGACAATTCTTATAATGCTACTTATAGTCGAAGCCAAATTGATAATAATTTTATATTAAGATCTAATTTTGATATTTCATTAAATTCTTTGAGGTCTTATGTAGATAGCTCATATATTTCCAAAAGCACATTTTCTATTTCATATGGAGATTTAAGAACGCTTATGGATACTTCTTATGTAGAGCAAAGAAGAGTTGGAGCTCTTAATTCATTTGATAGTTCATTTAATACTTTTACTGAAATACTTGACTTGTCGTACTTATTAAAAACGGTTTTTGACGGTTCGCTTAATAAAATAAAAACAGATTTTGATATTTCATTTGCTGCTATTAACGCAAATAATATTAGTACGTCGGCCTCGGCTATTACTATTGAAACAATAAACACTAAACACAATAGTCAAACATTTACCAATAGTTCATGGAACATAATTGGACAAGATTTTAGCAGTATACCAAATAATAAGATTAATAATAATAAAAATGTTGTAATTTCAAATGATGGAAATGTAGTTGCATATTCTTTAAATGATAATTTAAGCATACAACAAGTAGAACAAGCAGTTAATACTTGGACGCAAAGAACATCAGGACTTAATGATAGTAATAGCATTTGTTGGTCACCAGAATTAAGCAGATTTGTTGCTGTTGCTCCTGTATTCGTATATACTTCTACTGATGGAATTAGTTGGAGTTCTATATATCTAGGTTCTGGCCATTGGACGGGTGTTTGTTGGTCTCCTCAATTAAAAATATTTCTTGCTGTCGGTCATAACTCAGATGTAATGACTTCTGCTAATGGAACAAATTGGTATTTGTCACTAACAACTGGATTTAATAGTAATTGGACCGCAGTTTGTTGGTCACCAGAACTCGGGCTATTTGTTGCTGTTGGTGATACTGGAAGTCATAGAGTAATAACTTCTAGAAATGGAACAAGTTGGACTGGATATAATGTAGGAAGTTATGCTCTTCGAAGTATTTGTTGGTCGCCAGAATTAGGAATATTTGTTATTGTTGGTAGTGGTGATTTTATAATTACTTCTAATAATGGTATAAATTGGACTTTGAGATCTGCAACATCGAGTAATGACTGGCAATGTGTTTGTTGGTCGCCACAGGTTGGACTATTTGTTGTTCTTGCTTATCATGGAGCACAAGTAATGACTTCTAGTAATGGAATAGATTGGATTGGAAGAACAATAGGACCTATACCGGCTCCGGCAGCGAATACCTATCCAAATGTAGGATGGATGGGTATTTGTTGGAGCGCAGAATTAGGATTATTTATTGGTGTTGCACAAACTGGTAATGCCAAAGTAATGACTTCGCCTGATGGAATAAATTGGACTTCTAGACAATCACCATCTACGTTATTTAAAAGTGTTTGTTGGTCACCAGAACTGGGAATAGCAGCTGCTTGTGGTAGTAATTTTATAATGACTTCTTCCTTACCAACCACATCACGAGCCGGTAGTGTGTATATTTATGAATTGAGTTATAATAATTGGAACAGATTAGGCAATAACACTATTGTTGGGCTTTCGGGCGATGAATTAGGATATAGTTTGGCATTGTCAAGTAATGGTCGAATAGTTGCAGCAAGTTCATTATATAAAGATGCTAGCGCAGGACAAGTTAGAATATTTGAGTTAAGTAATAATACTAATAGTTGGATACAAAAAGGTTCTAATATTAATGGACAAAGACCTGCTGGTGAAAGTGGATATGCATTAAGTTTAGCAGGAAGTGGAAATAGTATTGCTATTGGCGCATGGAAAGACAATTCAAATGGAACTAATGCTGGTGCTGTTAGAGTATATGACTTTAGTGCTAGCATAAATGATTGGAGACAAAAAGGCCAAACTATTACAGGGGTTACTGGGTCTTTTGAAGGTTACTCAACCGCTTTATCATTAGACGGACAAACACTGGCAACAGGATGTTTTAGTGTTAATAATAATAAATCAATAGTTAATGCAGGACAAGTAAAAACATATACAATTTCGGGAAGTACATGGATACCTAAAGGTTTTATTCAAGGACCTGATATAAGCAATTCATATTTTGGAAGAGCTATAAAATTATCTGCTAATGGAAATACTATTGTTATTGGGGCACCCGGATATGGTAGTGAGTATCGAATAACCCCTAGTTATGAATTTATTTCAACTACAATGTCTTGGCAAGCTCATAGAAATAATGCATTATCAGTTTATGGTCGTGATTTAGCTGTAATTTTGGGTGCTTCACAAAATGAGCAAGCCAATGCGCTACGAAATGGCACAAATCCTTATTTAGGAGGAAGAAGAGTGGCAAATCCTGTAAATAGATTTGGAAAAACCGCAGCCGATTGGGAATGGGTTACTGGAGATGCATGGAATTATCATGCTTTTCCATCAAATCAACCTGATAATACAAATGAAACAGTTATACAGTTATATTATCTAGATGGTGGTTGGAATGATACTGGTTCTAATAGTAACTTACCAGCAATATATATGTATTATAAAGCTCGTTTATTAAACGAAGGCCAAGCCTATGTATATGGGTATCAAGGAGACACAAATTGGACCCAATTAGGTCAAGCAATAGTAGGATTGTCGGGCGGTGATGAATTCGGCTCTAGCGTTTCAATGTCTAATGATGGAACGCTTATTTCTGTTGGTTCTAATAACAATAATTATAATAGAGGTCAAGTTAGAGTATTTTCATATGTTAATAATTATTGGTATCAACTAAGCAATTCAATTAACGGTAAAACATCAAGTTCTAGAGCAGGAATACATGCGTTGTCTGGAGATGGAAGAACACTAATTCAATATAATAATACTTATAATAGTGTATGTGTATATGGAGTAAACAGATCACTAGCATTTACTCCATCAACTACTAGTAATATAAACACAACAATTAGTGGCGACTTAATAGTAGGAGGTAAAGCATATTTGAAGTCGCTTAATATATCTAATAAACATAACTTTAATGTTAGTATAAATGGTTACAGCTCGCAATATCTTGCATCAACAGATATTAGTGCTTCTATTGTTGACTATTATAGCGACGTAGCTTATACATATAACAGAGTTTTCAGAATTGATGCGTGTGGAAATGTGAGTAATTATTCAGGGCAATATGGAGCAGTTAGTGATAGCAGATTAAAAGAAAATATAGTTAATTGTGGTCCCAAATTAGAAAAAATGCTAAAAATTAGAGTGGTTAATTATAATTTTAAGGGTTCCGACTCAATGAAATACATAGGAGTGCTAGCCCAAGAATTAGAAGAACTTTTTCCAGAATTAGTATTAGAAACTAACACACAAGAGAGATTCAAATCAGTTAACTATAGCAATTTAACAATAATGCTAATAAAAGCATTTCAAGAGCAACAAGTATTAATAAATAATCTTAACGCGACTTTGGAAGAACTAGAAAATAAGAAAAATAGCGTTTAAAAAATAGTCTTAAATATGTGGTTGAAAATGATAAAAATATTATATAGCTATATTAAATTAAATCGTTATGCCTGATTATGAAAATTTTAATAATAGCGGTAAAAGTTTTAGAATATTTTGCGATAAATTAAGGTCTAATGATGATATATGTAATAATTTAATACTAGAGTCTACAAATAATAATATTGAATTAAAAGTGACAGCTAATAAAAAAATCATATTCAACAACACTATAGTTATTAACAAAGCTGTTGGTTTAAATAATAAGGCTCTAGCAGGATTAACTACTATTTCAGCCGAAAAATTATATATAAATAGTGCAGCTCCAAATGCTGCTATAAATATGCTTAGTAAATCATCATTTTACAATAATTCAATTTATAGCAATACATTTGAAACAAATACAAATAGTATACAAGATTTAAGTAATTCATTATTTAACAAAATCGACATATCTAATAATAGCTCAATTCTTGTGAAAATTAATATTACATTATCTTGTAGTCATGCTATAAATGAGAGAATAACTGTTGAATTGTGGAGAGATACAAGCATGATTGTCCAAAGTAAAGACTTAGGAAGTGTAAATGCGGCTGGTGGAGGAGGCATACCAATACCTTATAGTCTAACATATTTAGATACTAGTTTGAATGCCGGACTCAAGAAATATTATTTGAAATATAAATTAGAAAGTAATCTTAGTTTGATTAGGCAGGGTATTATAAATTTACAAATGGGAGCCGCAACAAATATTATATTAACAGAGGTAAAAAATCTCTCAAATTATTACAACAAGGCGCTATTTAACGAATCTAGCTACACTACAACATCATATGAAATTCAAGATTTGAGTGCTGTTCTATATAATATTATTAATGTTGCTAATAGTGATGTTCAAATTAATATTAATCTTAATCTATATTGTTGTTATGATTATAATGAACGAATAACTATTCAAGTATGGAGAGATGCGAGTATGATTTCTCAAAGCACTGGACTAGGAACAATAAATGCTACAGCAGGTCTAACACTTCCGTATAGTTTCAATTATTTAGACACAAATTTAAGCGATGGACCTAAAAAATATTACTTAAAATATAAATTGGAAAAAGATCCTGCCTCTAATAACAGTTATAGCATTGAGAGTCAAGGTATTGTAAATATTAGTACTTTAAATTCAGTAGGAGCAAGTAATATATTACTCACAAATATAGCTAAAAATAATAGTAATTTAACAACAATAGCAGCAAATAGTTTTTTAACTAGCACTAGCGATTTACAGGATTTAAGTGGACAATTATACACTAATATTGAAGTAAGTGTTCCATCTGCTGTTTTGGTAGATTTAAATTTCACTTTATTTGCATGTTGTGCGGTTAATGAACGAATAACAGTTGAGCTATGGCGTGATTTATTTATGGTATCTCAAAATTTAAATATAGGAACTACTAATGCTACAGGAGGCTCAAAAATTAATTTCAGATTATCTCTTTTAGACGAATCAGTTATTGGTGGCATTATAAAATATTATATAAAATATAAATTAGAAAGTAATTTAAGCGCACAACTTCAAGGAATTATAGATGTTCAAGGAAGTTACACTATTATAGAAGATTATAATAGAGGTGTTTTCCTATATTATAAAATATTATCTTATGATGTTATGGACTACCCAAATGGGTATGTTACAAATACAAATATTGGCTATAATCCAATTATACCCGGCGATAAAGGCGCGGCTAGCGGGCGACGCAGCGCTCATTTTACATATATTGATGTAAGCGGAGCAAATTCTATTTTTAACAATTCGCTTTATGTCAAAAATAATATAATTGTTGACGGTTCAGCAAGTATAAATAGCGATTTAAGTGTAAATACTATTTCATTTGCTACTATGTTAAACAAATTAGGACTAATAAATAACTATATAAATAATTTAGTTGGTACTAGTGGAACAGAGTTTAGCAATAATAGGATAAGCACAACAGATTTGAGTGCTGCAAATATAAGTGTAAGCAATGAATTGTATGTGCTTAATAAGTATAGTGCAAATGATTTAAACATAAACGGACAACTATTAAGCGTAGTCTTGAGAGTTCCACATGAATTCACGCTAGACCCATATGGATATAATAATCCTAGTGGAAGACTAATTATTAACGGAAATTTAATAGTGCGTGGAAACAAAAAAACAATTAGATCTTCAATTGTTGACATTAGCTCTTATACGCTAAAGGTTGCCTCTAATTTATTAAACAAGGACGACTTAGCAAATAATCCTGCTGGATTAGATGTTTCTAATGTTGCTTCGTTAAAATATAACGGAACAACATGGAATATTAGCGGAGGAAATTTGCTTGTAAATAATATGAGTGTGGGTTACGATGTTTCGCTCATTAATTTACAAACAACTATTAGTGACTCGTTAATAGCGTCAAAATTAAAATATGATGCTTCTTTTCAACTATTACAAACTAACATGGATACTTCATTTAATAAATTGGTTTATTATACAAACGCCGATGTTGATAATTCATTTGTAAGGCTAAGTTCTGCATATACTGATTTTTCTAATTTGAAAAATAATATAGATTTAGTGTTTGCTACAAAACAAGCATTTTCTATAAGTGCAGAATTTATTATTAATAATTATGTTACAAAATCTTATGTAGACGGATCGTTTTCTATATTAACTACTAAACTGACCCCATTAGCATTAAGAAGCAAAATAGAAATTTCATTTAATGATTTAAGTGGTCAAATTATAAATTCGTTTGCTAATATAGCTGCTACTAATGTTGATATATCGATAATAACTATTGAAAATATAAGAGCACCCAGATTAACACTAGGTTCTCATGTAGTAATTAATGGTGACATAGTAGTTAATGGCGACACGTCTTCAAATTCGTTGACTATATCCAGTAATTATAATTTTAGTAGTAATGGTTATTATTCGATTTATTTTAATTCTTCCAATGTAACAGCCATTATAGAGGAATATTACAGCAAATTTAATAATTATACAAGATCGGTTTTATATATTAGCGCTGATGGAAGTTTCTATAATTTAACTAATAGTAGAGGTTCATTAAGTGATAGCAGATTAAAAGAAAATATAGTTGATGCTAGTCCCAAATTAGAAGATTTATTAAAAGTTAGAATTGTTGATTATAATTTAAAAAATAACTCAAGTAAAAAATACATAGGTGTTTTGGCGCAAGAATTAGAAGAGCTATTTCCGAACTTAGTGGAAACAGAAAGTCCAAACGCGCAAGAAATTGATAAAGGTAAAACAACAAAATATAAGACGGTTAAATATAGCTGCTTTAATGTTATGTTAATTAAAGCTTTACAAGAGCAACAGCAAATTATTAACAATCTTACTTTGAGACTAGAGAGATTAAAACGAAGAAACTAAGTTAAATAAATTTTTTATGTCATAAATGTTAAAATATAATATAATTTAACTATATTAAATTATAGTATATGAGTAGTGATTTCAATGTAAGTCATATACCTTTTAGATTTTTTTGTGATAAGCTTGTGTCAAACGATTTATGTAATAATTTAATAATTGAATCATCTAAAAATAATATAGAATTAAAAACCAATAATCGAAACTTTATATTTAATAATAATAGTATTTTTAAATATGGTATTACAATAAGCAATGGAGATTTATCAAATATTCGGTCTATTAGTGCAAAAACATTGAATATTGATACATTATTTTTAAAAAATAAAGAATCTGCTCAAATTAGTATTGAAGATTATCAAAGTATTGAAAATGGATATATTAGAGCCACAACTATTGGTTATAATCCCTATGCTCCAAATGACATTAGTGGAAGAAGCAGCGCTTATTTTACATACATTGATGTAAGTGGAGGCGACTCGAGTTTTAATAATTCAGCATACATAAAAGACAGACTAACAGTAAATGGATCAACAAGTGTTAGTAATGATTTAATTGTAAATGGAACAAGCTTTGTAACTTTGTATAATACTATAAATAATTATATAGTTAGCAATAGTCAACAGTTAGTTAGTGCTAAAATAGTAACTATTGATTTGAGTGCAACAAACATTTCTATAAGTAATGATCTAGTTGTAGGCAACACCTCTTTTATAAATGACCTAAGCATTAGCGGACAAATGCTTAATAATGTGTTAAAAGTACCGGCATTATTTACTATTGACCCATCTGGACATGGTAATGCTAGTGGAACATTAATTATTAATGGTGACCTAATGGTTTATGGAAATAACACAATTATTGCCTCATCTAATATTGAAATAAGTGATGTAGCTATAAGTGTTGCTAGTAATTTAAATAATAAGAATGATTTATTAGGCAACAGTGCGGGATTAGACATTTCAAATGTTGCGTCACTAAAATATAATGGAACATTATGGAACTTTAGCGGCGGACAAGTAAGTGTTGAAAATAAACGAGTGGCTCTGGATGTGTCATTAATAGAATTTATAAGCTATAATGAAGCATCTCTCAATAGTCTAAATAGTGATATTGATTTGTCATTTGGCCAACTAAAAAACAATATAGACAATTCTTATAATGCTATTTATAGTCGTCGTCAAATAGACAATTCATTTTTATTAATAACTACTTATGATCTTTCAAAACTATCTTTTGAATCTAGTATAGACAATTCATATGTTACTAAATTAGCATTTGATGGATCATTTAGCACTCTAAAAACATATTTAGATGCGTCTTATATAATAAGAAGCACATCTACTAATCTAAATATAATTGATAGTTCATTAATTATTTTAAGTAGGAAACTAGATTTTTCGTATGTTTCAAATAGTGTGTTTGAAGGTTCGTTTAATAATTTAAAAAATCAGATAGATAATTCGTTTGCTAGTATTACTATAACTAG
>Ga0114971_10002655_pt1 | contig 12270 bp, 10 predicted proteins | sample M_140625_MF_Meta_FD_87320 | JGI IMG/M metagenome (GOLD analysis project Ga0114971, IMG submission 87320) | Freshwater microbial communities from Lake Montjoie, Canada to study carbon cycling - M_140625_MF_MetaG | ecosystem: Environmental > Aquatic > Freshwater > Lake | place: Lake Montjoie... | reverse complement strand
TTTCATCAAAAGTCACAGTTGTGTCATCAGCCAGAACTATTTTTTTAGTGAGCGCTTCTTGAACTTTTTTTTTGGCGGACGAGGATTTCGAATCATGGTCATTAAATGCATTATAAAAGAGTTCCAATGACTCAAATGTCGTGATATCATTTTTATTTACAAGTTTTTTGAATTTCATTTTTGATACTCCGAGTTTTTTAAAATAATTGTCAATATTTTTATGCACAAATGTGGACATCATCTCATGTTGGTGTGCAGTTAAATTTTTAGTGTATATTAAAAATGGCTGAAGGGAATAGACAAGTTCACATAAAGAAAAACAGTTATTTAACCGATTTCTTTTTTCCATATTTTTAAATGCATCTTGATTTGTTGGAATAAACGAGCTTATAAATTCTTTTAAACTTGTTCTCCTGTTGTTGCTGCTAGTTATGTTTATGGACTCGTCGGGTGAAAATAAAATAGCGTCATTAAACAATGCATCTCTTTGATAATCGTCATTTATTTTTTCAACACCAATGAGTTCATTCTGTATGTCGTCTCTCATTTTAACATTAGTCATGATTGTTTGCCACGTTTTCAAAAATAGGGAATTAAGTAAAACTTGATCAGACAAAAACGTGTCTGGTAAAAGTAATTGAGAGAGATGAACCGCTTGATTATTTAATGTCATAAAAGAAGTTATAAATGCAGAATCGCTGGGAGTCAAGTCGACGCGTTTTACGCTGTTTGATTTGACATCTTCAAATTCTAATTTTGTAAGACCCGTGTTATACATTCGGTCAATGTAAACTTGATCGGAAGACCCTGATGATGACTTTGACACATTTGATACTACCGTGTCATTATTTTTGGATAACGTAAATAAGTTTGAACGAACCGGTTTATCTTGAATAACATATTTATTATCCGGATTTTTTTTTGGGTTTTCAAATGGAGTTAAATAAGAGTTTAGATCATTTATAATATTTCGATTATAAGGTGCATTTTTATCCGGATAAATACCTTTTTCTTCAATGATTTGCTGTTTAAAGTCATAAATTCCATTTACGGTATCTTGTTGTTTCGCATCGTCATCCGTTACATACAACTTTTTAATATTTTCTACAACTGGCAATACCCAGTGTAAATTCACATCTAAATTTTTAATGCGGTTTATAGACGGTTTATCGTTTTCATCGAGGTGTGGTGGCAATTTTGGAATGCCATTTTTATCAAGTATTGAATATTCTTTTCGTAACTGAAAAAAACGCTCAATGCTGCGATGAATATTGTTTAGTTCTGTTTCCGTTCGTTTATGTTTTGGAACGGAAGAAATAATATTTTCCATTAAATCATTATATTGTTTTATTTCCGAAACAATTTTTTGAGAAGACGGAACCTCATACATGATGTTTGCAAAAATATGATTTCCTTCTTCTAAAGCATCAGATAATTCAAGGTCAATGCCAACATCTTCATCTTCTACTTCAGATGCAGCTTCTTCTACGGCAACGACGGGCTGAGAAGACGACTTTGGTTTATATTCAATTACTTTTATCCTTTTTATCCAGAATGGCAACCCCCTACAACCAAAATTTATGAAGATGCTGTTTTTTAGTTGTTGTTTTATTTCAAGAGATAACGTTGACGATGGTGGGAGCAACACTTTAACTTCAATAGTATCTTGATTTTTATCCACGTCTATGATTTGACACGTAATGACAAGTGGTTTATTATCTTCATCTTCTTTTACTTCATCTTTTTCTTCATCTTTTTCTTCATCTTTTTCTTCATCTTTTTCTTTGGTTGCATCATGAGTTAATGACAATTCGATAGAGAGTATCATATCTATTTTAAAATCATTCTGTTCAATATATTTGTGTGTTGGTTTTCTTTTCAACACTTGTATTTCTAAAATCTCTTCATCTTCTATTTTATCCACGAGTTCATCATTATGAATATTAATTTTTATTAGTTGTTGCGTTTTTTTATCGTATAGATGCAGTGATCCCAAATCAATATAAGTTACCTCATAAATGTTATTTTGTATTTTTGACTCGGGTACATTTGCATTTATTTTTATTTCATCACCAAGAAATAATTTATTATTTAAATCCAAATCACCTGCGAGATCTTGTGAAGACAAATCTTTACTTTCAATAATCTCTCCAATTTCTAGTTCTTGTTCACTCATAAAATTATATATTAATATATTACTATATACAATAATATTTTATATATATAGTAATCATTAGAGAAAAATCTTTAAATTTTACCATTATATAATTTATTATATAATTGAATACATTTAAAGAAAAAACACTAATAGATATATCAATAACAATAACATAAACAACAATGACAACTGCAAACTGCGTAAATAATAATTATTGGAGATTTGATTTGGGTCGAGTGCCGGCTCTGCATGATTTTGTAAATGGTGATACAGATTTTGATTGCAAGTGTGATGATGGTTGCATTAAATGTAAAAAAGTGAATGTTACGAATGGTGGTGGTGCAAGTTGTGACGGAAATAATGATAATAAAAGTTTGTATTACATCGTGAATTATGATAAGAAAACAATGAAGAAGCGGGTGGATAGTGGAGATGAATATGATTATGTGCAGTATGTTCGTTCGATTGTTTTGAATGAGGATCGAAAAGTTGTTTGTTTTTCACCTCAGATGTGCGAACCCAAACACGTTGAACTTGATGTTTCAACAATTAGGTTTGCTGAGGAATTCGTGGAGGGCACAATGGTGAATTTGTTTTATAACTCGTCAAATGATGTTCAACGATGGGAGTTTTCGACGAAGAACGTGGTGTCGCCCTTGGAGAAAAAAGAGGGTACTGGAAAATGCTTTCGAAAAATGTTTTTGGAGGCATGTGCAGCTTCTAATTTGAATTTTGATGATTTGCCCAAAGAATATTCGTACAGTTTTGTAATACAGCATCCAGATAATGTAATTGTTGCTCCTGTTAAAAGTGCGGCGCTTTACATTGTTGCCGTTTATCGTATTGATGGTACGACGGTATACGAGATGGACCGTTCCGTTGTAAAATGGGGCGGGTTTTCAAAAGTGATGCATCCAGCCAGGTTTACAATGAAGGGAGAAGAAGATTTTAATAAAATTCTGAATTTGTGGGCATCGTCGAATTCATTGTATTATTATCCCGGCGTAATGTTTCGAACGCAGAGTGGAGAGCGATTCAAGTTTCGCAATCCAAATTATGAATATGTGAAGAATGCAAAGGGTGTGGAAGATAAGAGCCGGTTTGTATATTTGCATTTGAAAAAACTTGGAATGTTGAAAACACATTTTGAGAGGTTTCCTGAGGACGAGCTTGAATTTTTCCGACACCAAACGAACTTGTACAATTATACGCATAATTTGCACAAGAATTATATGGATTGCTATGTATCTAAGAAGATGGTTCTCAAAGATTTTCCAGTGGAGTACAAACAAAACGTCTTCAACTTGCACAAAAATTATAACTTGTTTTTGAGACCGAGCGGAAAGCGAGTGAACATGTCATATGTTATTGAGTTTATGAATCAGCAAACTGTAAAGTCGCAAATGTTTGTGATTAAAAAATTCGAAGATAGCTGTAATGTAATTAATGATCATTCTTCTGATTGTTCTCATTCCGATTCTTCTCATTCCGATTCTTCTCATTCCGATGTTCCAAAAGAACTAGAACAATGCAGTAATTGCGCTAGTACTAAAACTCCAGATCAAGAAAAAGAAGAAGTGGTGTGCCCTAGCACGCATTAAAAAAAACCCTAAATGTAATACCTAATTAATAATAAATTATTAATAATAAATTATTAATAATAAATTATTAAAAAATTATTAATAATTTATTATTATTATATATATAATAATAATAAAATCTTTAAAAATGTTTTCAAAAACAGTTATTTATTCATTTATTTTATTTTTAATCGCAATAATAAGTTTTCAAATATATACATGTGACGGTTCAATTATAGAAGGTCTTGATACGGCGGCGGGAACAGGCGGTAGTGGAAATTCGAATGACGATCTTGGACTAACTGTGGGAAAATACACAACAAAAATAGATGCACTAATGAAAACGGTTGATTCAATGCAAGCGACAGTTTTAGGACTTTTGCCAACTGTTGCAAAAAACGCGGCAGACAATACGAAAAATCAGCAAGCAATACAAGCAATCATTGCAAATAAAAATTAAAATGTAGTAAAAACATATAAATAATTAAATAAATAAACTAATAAATAAATTAATAAATAAATTAATAAATAATAATAATTAATATGTATAGAAAATAAGAATGAATATTATGAATAGTATGAATATTTTAAAAAAAAATTGGAATATAGTTGTAATCGGATATATTTTATTTTTTGGATGTATAATTTGTTTTTCATTTTTATCAACCCAAATGCCCCAAATGCAATCATCCTCTTCATTTATTGAAACCATGTCATTGGCTGATGCTGCGAATGCAGATAGTGCAAAAACAGACATGTTGGCGGCAAAAGTGAATGCATTTCAACCGATATTTGACAACGTGACAAACGCTATTGGTGATAATACAACAAATATTAAAACGAGTGTAGATACAATAACAACTATAGTGAAACAAAGGGTTAATAATGTCAATAAAAAAGTTGGGAAAGATATTACAGACAAAAACAATGCTCCTCCTCCGGTTACAGGATTAAGTTGAAATTGCATTATCATAATCCCAATTCTTTATTCCACCCTAATTCTTTATTCCACTGTTATTTGTTATTTGTTATTACTATTTACATTACAATATTAAACGACGAACAACCAATGGTGAATTGCATTCACTTCTTTTCTGACTTCTCTTCTCATAACGTCTTTGAATTTCAAATTCTAATTCTTCGTCGTGATGCGGGTGAGGAGACGGAGACATAAATGATAGTGTGCGCCGCTTAGTAAAAGGCAACGGGTCAGATGAAACTTCCGGAAATGTTTCTTTTGAATTTCTCTTTTGATGTTGGGTTTGAGTTTGTTTTTCTAATTTTTCTAATTTGGTTAAATTGATTTCACTTTTCATTTGCAGGCGCTTACTTCTACGCAGGGGAGGGTGAGGTGATGTGGGGGGGCGAGGGGTATAAATTGACGGTTGAACGGGCGAAAGTGAATCCGACAAAGTGTCATCGTCATCGTCGTCGGTTGAAAACTCAGAATCAGAATCTGCGTTTGTAATGAATGCAAAACGATTATATGCTCCATCGTGTGATGATGAATAGTCAGATGTAAATCGATTCAATGTTTTGAAAAACACCTTTGACAAAAACACAAGTATGAGTAAAACATATCCCACACCAATGATAACTTCAGTCAACGGCGTCGGCGGCGGCATCGGCGGCATTGAAGATGTTATAAATGGAAAGTCGGATTCCAACCTTGGACATGATTCTAAATGTAACATCGTCTTAGATGATGATGATGATAACATTTGTTGTTTCATTGTATCTAGTACATTTCTCAAGTATTCTTGTTTGGTATTGACCGTTTGTTTCATTATTCTCTTTTGTGGTCTGTTATTATCCAATGATGCAGTCCGGGTAAAGTTATTGTTGTTAAATTATATGTGTTACATGTATAAAAATTCAATTTTATATTTATATAGATCAGTAGGTTTAGTAATAAAAATATAATAAAAATATAATAATAAAAAATAAAAATCAATTTGACTATGACTATGACTATGACGACGACTATGACGACTATAACAAATGAAGAAATTGAAACTTGTTATATTTGTTTGGAAAATATACACGAGAATGCGGAGAATGCAGAGAATGTAGATCGTAATAAATATTTAATATGTGGATGTTTCAATCGATATCATAATTACTGTTTAGAAACATGGTGCAGTTTACATAACAAATGCCCGATTTGTAAGAAAAAAATAATTAATAATAAAGAAGAAGAAGAAGAAGAAAAAGAAGAAGAAGGAGAAGAAGAAAATAATAACGATTTACTAGGTGTCTTAGATGATAATATATTTTATCCATTATTTATTTATGTTTTGGTGTATATTAGTGGTATTTTATTTATATTCAACTATTTATTACTTAATTTAATAAAATCATAAAAAATATTTTTTTTCTCCCTTCTTTTTTTTTCTTTTCTTTTATGTTGTTAGATTTTTAAAGTTGAAAGTTTGCGGCAATGTTTTTGTTTTGGTCAAGTTCATGAGTGATGTCGGCACCAAATACACGTTTTGCGCCAATACGTGTGACTTGAACTCTTGGAGTGCGCTGTTGTTGTTGTCGAGCTTGTGCTAGAAATCGTTGATTTTGAATTGTGTCCAAAAATGCAAAAATCCGACGAGTAAACATTTGAGAAGGTTCGATAAGCGTCGCATAGCGTTGAGCCAACTCAAGAAGCTCTGTTAAATCTTGAACTCCTAATGCGTTGGTTGGGGCCGGATTGACGTTTTCCATACTTGAAAGTATGATTCCTTCGATCATGTTAGAAAGTCGTTGATTTTCTTGGTCTTGGCCTTGTGGTGCGCTCATTGTATTTGTCTTGTCTGGGTAAAACACTAATAAAAATAAAATAAATAATTATTTTTTCAATTTATTTTTTTTTCATTAAAAAAATATTTTTTTTTGGTTTTTTTTAGTTTTTAGTTTTATTTTTATTTTGTTGTAGGGGTTTGGCGAGAGTTCAAGATTAAATAATTAGTAGGATGATGCATCAAAACCAATCGGCACGTCATAGAATCGGAAGTTGTCTTCCATGTTGTTCATAGAAGTCCAGCTGTTTCGACAGTTGTCGTGAAGTTGGTAGTCAGCCGTGGTTGTTGTGGTGGTTGATCCAGTGGGTGCCCAAATGTTGTCGGCAAACTGATTGTAGAGGATCTGCGAAGAGCAGTCGGATTCAACTCCTCCACATCCGCAAATGCAATTGGTGTTTGGTTGCTGCTTCTGCTGCTGCTGGCGGCGCTGCTGCTGATGGTTTGTCTGGCGCTTAATGGCAATAGGAAAGGACAATGAAGAAGTACGAGGGGGGGGAGGAATTTTGACGACTTTTTGTTTTTCGCTGTAGGGGAGGACAATCCAGTAGGAAGGGTCAGAGAACACGATGCGCGTCTCTTTGCTTGAATCTTGCAAACGTTCTTGAAAGTGCTCTGAAACGATACCTGGAATCCAAAATTGAACCTTGATAATTGCAAACCCAAACGTGGCACTTGGAATGTCGTGCTCAAAGAATTCGACAGAATTCAATACTGCAAATCCTTGATGTTCAAAAACACGTTTGACATATTCGCCATGACCCATGTGACTGCGATTGACGCGAGGAATGTACAAAGTGAAAGTTGATGACGGCATTTTTATAAATGACTGCTTGATGATGTAGAAGCGCTGATAAAAATAAAAATATAAAATAAGTTTTCAATTTATATTTTTTTAATTAAAAAACAGAAGAAGATACCAAGGAAGTTGATTGAATTTAAATAAAAAAACAATTTTTATTTTTACTTATTTTTTAAGCACCACCTCTGAATAAAATCGGGTTATAGTATGGAAGAAAATCAAAACAGTTTTTTCCGCTCGCATCTTTTTTATATGTAAATCCATCGGAACAACAACCATATTTTGACGAATCGCAACCAAATCGCGCTTGGCGTAAATTACTGTACATTTTATTTGGCGTCATTTTACCCGGTTGCATGAGTTCATTCATATAATCATCCATATCACTATCGTAGTAATCGTATCCGCTATTATTGTTACTTTGTCCGTCATTTGGTCCGTCGTTTGGTCCGTCATTTTGTCCGCCTTCAGAGTCGTCTTTCGGATACGGATTACAGTCGCCTATAAATTTTTTTGTTTTAGGGTCGCGCTTGCATGCAGTATTACAATCCAATTTTTTGCATTGTTCTGTTGACCCACAACCAAACATGAATTTCATTCCAGATTTATCCACATAATCAATTCCGCAAAATCCTACATCTTCTTTATATTTTGGATCTCTTGGTCCATTTTTCTTGTATGGGTCATACCTATTAAATTGATCGTTGGACCCCGCATTTCTTGACTGTTCGTAACATTTGGCCTGAGAACAATCTAAAACATCACGACCATCGCCACCACCACCTCCACCATCGCCACCACCATCGCCACCACCACCACCACCACCACCTCCACCACCACCTCCTCCACCACTCTGAGGAGGATACGGGCTTGGTTTCGGACATTTTCCATTTTTGCAAATGGTTTGTGGCAAACAATTTGCACAATCCTTGTCATATGCACAAACCGCATTAGGGTCATTTGCATCGCATTCATACGGACATATTTCTGTTGCCTTTGTACCTTCTGGTAGAATCGGAGGATTCAAATTGGGTGTCGTGTAAACAGATTCAGATTTTGTAAGAGTTATTCTATCTAAACCAAATAAACGCTGCATTTGGGTACTTGGAAATATAATAACGATGGGATCTGGAACGGATGGATCGTCCACGCGTTTAAATTCAAGCTCTCCATAATGTGCAACTTTTTGGTTTCCAGGATCATGGTATGTGCATATAAAAAAAGGTCCAGCGATTCCAGTTGGTTTATAAATTTGTAGTATATTTGCAATATCATTACCCGTGTGCAATCCGGGGGGTATTATTAAATTATCTTTTAAATTTCCTGCTTCGATATTTAAAACATTATAACCATTTTCCACATTATACAGTTTACAATTTCCACTTATACCAAGGGGGCCGTAACAGCCCGCCGGACACGTCCCCGATTCAAACCCCTCTCTCAATCCAAATAAACTATAATAAGAACCATACAGTATAACCATTATAAGAATGCTAAATAATACCCATTTACCAATTCCAAAATTTAAATCTAAATTAAATTTCATTTATAATACAAATCGATAATAAAATGACCTTATATTATATAAATATAAATATAAAAACTATTAAATAATAAAAATAAGATTTTTACTATTTAACATTAAACATTCATTTAACTTAACCGTATTTAAAATTTAATTAATTAATGAAATGCAGAACTGTGCAAGCTTTGTGTGTACGGGTTCTTTCGAAATGCATCTAAAATATCAGGTTGAATGCGTTCACAGTTTACAGATTCTTGGTAATGCTGAGGATATTTTTCAAGTTTTCCATATGTCTGAAGTCCTGGCGGGTTTGGAATTCTAAACACCGGATTTGGTATCCAAGGATCACAATTATCATCGTTGCGCTTCATGCAAATATTTTCAGTCGGGTTGAACAAACTCATATTTCCACCGGGCGTGAAACTTGTTGTAATTTTGTTGACATTATTGTGCTGATTATACTGCGCTTCATAAACGCCAATCCCCTGATTTGTGGCTCCGCCACTTACTCCGACGTACTGCACATTAGTTGTATCGCGCTGGTTGTAGGTCGCTTGTTGCGGATTTGCTAAATAACCGCTGCCACTTGTTTGTGCATCCACGTTCAAATGGTCAAAACCAAGCAATCCTTCTGTTGTTTCCTTAATGGTCGTGGGGGCGCGATTAGCGGGATTATAAACAATGCCAGACGAACCGCACGCCGGTTTAACATCGCCGTATAAACGAATATTTCCGATTGTATTTTCTTTCCTTGAAGGTCGCAGCATGTCAAGAATTGGGGCAACAACTGCTCTAAGAGCGCCGTGAATAATTCCACCTTCGTGGCCCTTGGTTGTGCCGCGGTTGTTTGATAACAGCTTATATCCGTCACGCCCATAGTCATTTTCACCTGGAGTAAAATTTTTACCACCATTATGAGCATTTGTGATCGGTTTTGCAGAGTATTCGGGGCGTTTAGCGGGTTCATAATTTTCCGGCGCATAAGTGTTTGTTCCTGTAACATTGGAATCCGGACCAAAGTACCCGGTGCTGGTGCAAACGCGCGACTGTGGTTTATAAACATCCTTTGCCCGAGCGGTTTGCGCTTTCTCAATACCGGTTGTAGTTAACCATCGATCAGAAGTATTCAAATAAAACTTATCCGGTAAATATTTTTCAACCTTTCCAAATGTTTCTGGAGTAGGCGCATTGAGGTTGTTCCAACTGTATGCTGGACCTTCGTGGCTTTCTAAACCAAATGTAATTTTAGGATTGTTTAAAGTGCGAAGCTGATCTACATTGCGGTCGGCCCATTTATCCCGCGCCTCCATGCCCGAGTTGAATCCGTCGCTACCTTTTGATGTATATCCCTGATCTAAACCCGGTCCAACGCGAATTTCTTCCCACGGTTTCACATTTGCCATTTTACTTCCAGGCATGACGCGCGACTGAATAAAGTCGCTCACATTTGGCATTCCGTTGACAAAATTTACATCGTTTTGCGGCGCAAATAGCGGGGCACGTTCTTCCTTGCGTATTTTTTGAGAACCGGCACCGGATAAAGTGTCAAGAACGGACTCCATCGTATTTGCATCGGTGGTTCTTCCCTTAATTTTTGCTCCGAAAAACGGAACCATATTATTGTGTTGAAAATTGGTCTGACTAATAGGTTCTCCAGTTAAAGAATACACCGTATTCGGACTCGCAAATCCGGGATTTTTTTTTTGATTGGTATTTGGATTATATGAGTTTCCGAATTGGTCCGGGTTTTGCAAAACTCTTTGTCCAACACTGGCATTATAGTACTTGTCGGTTACTGCATTTGGCTGGGCATATGCATTAACGTTCGATCCAGTGTCCGGCAACATTATTGGATAATTTGTAGTCGGAATATTTGTATTTGGAAGCACGTTTGTATTATTTACCCTGCTGCTATTAGGACCAGAATTAATATATGACTCTCTTATTATTTTTTTAGAATTATCGTGATCGTTATTAGATGCACCTTTTTTATTTTGATTTGATACTAAAAACATTCCCCCTAATGCTACGATTGGAATTGCCAACTCCATTTTATTAATTATTATATATATGTATGTAATATATTTTTTGCTATATTATACTATTATTTATTATAATAGTATAATAATTTTAATAATTTTTTAATAATTTAATAAATAAATAAATAAAAAATAAATTATTCAGAGGTATGAATGAAATCACTTGAATTCTTCAATGTAAACATTTCTTTGAACAAATTCTAAATATCTTAAAAGCTTGGCTTCGTATAGTTGAATATAGTCATAACCAATAACTTCCTTCGTTCTATCATCTGCATATGTTTCAAATTCAGAAAATGGACTGTCCTCCAAAAGATCGGAATAAAACAGCGTAATCGAATAATCATATCTATTTTTTGTAAAATCCAATATTTCTTCTAAATATAAATAAACAGAGTGATAACCAACAAAAGTAGTATGAAAAACAGTATTCTGATTAAAAGATCGTCTTCCAAATACATGAAACATGTTATTATAATATTGAACAAAAACGGACCATTTATTTTGCTGTTTTACATGAAAAACTAGGCGGGGCATTGAAATTTGTTTCTATTAATGAATTAATTAATTGACTGCTTCTACTCTTATAATAGAATTAGATTTAAGTCATAATTACAAATATTATAAATATCGCGATTACGATAATGCGAGTTTTATTTTTTTTAATAAAATTCCTAAATCAAATAAATCAGTTTTATGATAAAAATGTATATTCAAGTTTTCAGCGAGTTTTCCATCAGTTGAAATGTTATCCCCAACAACTATATATTTTTTATTTGATTCTATATTTATACCACTAAAATATGGTTTTCCGCATATAAGAATCGGAGATATATTTGTAATATTTAATATCAAATTGTAGATGGCTCCAGTATCCGGCAAAATAATGTCCTTGTCAGGATAAGTGAGATCAATGTTTCCAATAACATAAGGAATTTTATTTTTTTTGATACGTGTCACCAATAAAGACAAATCGTTATATTGGAATTCTGCGTTATAAAGCACAATAAATATGTCAGCAACATTCATATCATTTATTATATTAAAATTATTATCACGCAAATATTGAATTGCATTATTTGACCCCCACACATATATATTTTTATATTGAAGGTTAGCAGTTAGAAACAAGTTGATGAGTTTTAATGGCGAACATATTTGTTCTTCGTTGATGTGCATTCCAACACTGTATAATTTTGAACTAATTTGTTTGGGCGTATAGTTGTTATTATTTGTTATCACTTTTATTTCAATGTTGTGTTTTTGAATAAATTCAACACATTCCACGGCTTCATTTGTTGGCATGTCATTTAATAACAATGTGTTATCCAAATCAAACAATATTCCATCTAAATTTTTATAAAATTCAAAGTTTGA
>Ga0114971_10002654_pt1 | contig 12276 bp, 13 predicted proteins | sample M_140625_MF_Meta_FD_87320 | JGI IMG/M metagenome (GOLD analysis project Ga0114971, IMG submission 87320) | Freshwater microbial communities from Lake Montjoie, Canada to study carbon cycling - M_140625_MF_MetaG | ecosystem: Environmental > Aquatic > Freshwater > Lake | place: Lake Montjoie... | reverse complement strand
TTTTGGATTTTGGATTTTGAATGTTGGATTGGCAGATTCGATGATGCGAAGGATATGTGTGATCATTTCGCCTGCAACCCTAACAAGACTGGTTGGACATCTACGGGGGGAGGGGGAGAAAAAATCTGAAACTGGAAACCTGAAACCTGAACACTGCATGGGTGGGCTTGCTCCGAGAAAAATGCAGTCTCAAGCGTCTCGTAGGCGAACTTCCAAACATCTGGTTCTTTCGATCCCCGAGTTCCTGCGACATTGAGAATTTCCACGCCGTGGTCCGTAATGAATTGCTGAAGGATCAATGCAGGACTTTCATGGCTCGACGACCGCAGCGCCAGATGAATCCAAGGTTTCCGGTGCTTCTCAGCAAATTCCGCTGTTCGCTTACTCCCGCCAGTAATCGTTGGTGCGATGGTGAAAATTACCGTGGCATCCGAGTCTCTGACATTCCATTCAGTCCGCTGAAGGTAACTCGCAGACGGAGTTTCGATGAGTTGGTATTGGGAGCTGATGATGCCGTCTTCAGCCTTCCGTCCCTTGGGACACCATCCTCCAGGCGGGAATCCAAAGCGGATCGATACATGCAACGGCACTCTGTACCTCACGCATCTCGCTTGATGGCTCTCGACCAGCTTTCCGCGCCATTTCAAGCCAGTAACAAATCTTCCGCACTCGCGTATTCGCTCAACTGATCGCCGCAGGATTCACAGCAACCGCCGCCTACTCAAAGGCCGGCTTCAGTAGCAACTCCGCAGCGCAGGGGGCAGAGCGTTTGAACCGCAACACTCCCGTATCAAACCGCATCGAGGAGCTTCGCGCCGAAAACGAACAACAGATCGAAATGAAGCGGATGGAATACCTCATCGAACTAAAAAACCGCTTCATGGAGTTACCGCCCGAAGACCCCGTGACGGCCAAGTATGGCGAAATGCTCGCCCGTGCAATGGGCTGGAACGAACCGGAGAAGGTGGACATAGCTTCCGCAATGGACATCCGAATTCGTATCGGCGGCACAGGCGACCCGATAGCGGGGTGAGGGTTTTTTGAACAATACGCGCAGGCGCGAGGAAAGTAGTTGGCCCTGCCCCTTACCGAACCCAATGAAGGGCGTCTGGAGCTTACGTCCGAAACGGCGGGCCACTTGAAACCTACCGAAGGAACCGCCAAGATCAAGCCCCTCCCGGCTAATGCCGCCGCTTGAATAAGTGAGGGTTTCCGAACAATACGCGCAGGGGGGGCAGAAAAATGGAGTCCACGCGGCCATGGGTTTGGAAGAATCTTCCGCGCCCTCCTTCGTGGACTCCGAACAAAGTATCCACCCGCTACTCGCGAAGATCAAGCCCCAGTTGACTGAACCCGTGGCGCTGGCTAATTGAAAGCTATGTCGGAACCATCGCCACAGAAACCTCCAAACCCTCCGGTGACTTGGGAGCAAGCAGTCGCGCAATTCAAAAGGCACAACCCAGCGCACCCTTGCTCCTTCGCGTCAGCAATCGCTTCGCTCGCCCCACGAAAGATCATCGGAGCTGCGTAGAATAACTCGCCGGGACATCGAAGAGCGGAGACCCCTTGCCGTAAAATTGCCAAGCAATTGCCAAACACAAAAAGAGGCAAAAATAACTTTTCGCTTGTAAGTCTGTGTGGGAGAGGGAGTGCAGCCATGTGGGGTCGAACCACAAACCTTCTGATCCGTAATCAGATGCTCTATCCAATTGAGCTATGGCTGCTGAAGGAGCAAGAAATATAGACGGAGTTGGGCGATTAAGTCAATTAAGAAATTGGAAAACGGGAATATTTTTTCGGTGGCGGGTTGGTTTAATGCATCTTTATTGGCAGTGTCTGTCGTAAATTCAACGTGAGTATTCATATTAATGGCTACAGAATTTTAGCTGGGGCCTTAGCGGCGGATGCATTGTCAATGCCTGTACATTGGTATTATGACCGATCGGCGTTGCATCGGGATTACCCGAAGCTAAAGTTCTATGTTGATCCCAAGTCTCCCCATGCTGATAGCATTTTGTGGCGTTCGGAATACAAGCCGCTCAATGAAAGGGGAAACATCCTTCATGAGCAGGCGGTGTATTGGGGGCGGAAGGGGGTGCACTATCACCAGTTCCTTCACGCTGGGGAAAACACACTGAATTTCAAGTTGGCTGCGCTCTTGTTTGAGCAGGTGAAGGCGTCTGGGGTCTATAATGCCGAGGCTTGGGTCGAAAAATATTGTGATTTTATGCTGACGCCGGGCAGGCATAGGGACACGTATGTCGAGGAATGTCATAGGGCATTTTTTACGAATTATGCACGTGGGAAAAAATGGCATTCTTGTGGGGTGGATGATGTCCATATCGGTGGCTTGGCGTCGGTGCCAGCGCTCGTCGCAGCACTCGGGCCACGACACCCCGACTTGCGTGCGGTGGTGCAGGAGCACGTAGAAATAACCCACAAAAATAACGAGGTTCTTCGTGCAGCGGACACATTAGTGCGTCTTCATGTGGCGATCAATGGTGGGGCGTTGAGTCTCGAGGAGGCGCTTTTTGAGGAGGCTTCGGATTACATTTCGAGGAGGAAGGTCGAGGCCTGGAGCAAGAAGAGCGATGATGTCGTGATCGGGAAAATCTTCAGCCCCGCGTGCTACATCAAGGATGCATTCCCTGCAGCGCTTTATCTGGTTTGGAAATACGCGAGGGATTTTTCCGGCGGGATCATCGCGAATGCGAATCTGGGCGGGGATAATTGCCATAGGGGCGCCGTGGTCGGTTCTCTTCTTGGGGCAGCCTGTAAGGTTCCCCTGAAGTGGAGAGCTGGGCTTCGCTTTTCACAGGAATACCAAGAGCTGGAAATGAGTTGCAAGGAAGATGATGGTTTGGTTTGGTCGCAGGAAGAGTAGTTCCTTCTGCCCCCGTCTTCTTTTATAAGTCCTAATTGCATTGCGTGGTCGGGATGTTATTCTGATTGAGTGGCGCTCTTTTTTTGAAATAACTTAAAAAATACCTCCTTATGGACAAATCCTCTGGTAAAAAAAAATTAGCCATATTGCTCGCTGGCGTCTTGATTCTCCTCACAGCGATTATCGCAACGACTGTGTTCTCCGAGAAAAAAACTCCGGAGCCTGAGTCTAGTCGTTGGGCAGTTATTCGTAGCTCGAATGGATGGGCGGAAGCTTTTGGTGCTCCGAATGCGGGCTCTCTTCTCCTCATGCAAATTAAGAACGATGTGAAGGTTCAGTTGATTGAAGATAAAGGAGATTGGATTAAGATTCGCGCCTATAACGGCAGGGTTGGATACGTTCGCCGGGAATTTTTGCGCGCGCTGTGAGCGAGTGGTCTGTTCCCCATTTCAATCTCTGCCACGCTTTAGTCCTCAATTTGCGGTCATTTTCGCAAACGAGAATGAGATTTCGATAGGTCGCTAAGATGATGGCCTGTTTTTGAGAATCATTTCCGCTGCGGCCCATCCAGAGAGTGCCGCTCCCTCGACTTTTGGACCGGCAAAGGCATCCCCTGCGATCACTAGAGGTGGGGAATTGTGTGCAAGAATACAGGGACTTTCATCAACGGAGAGGGGTTTGCTGTAGCGCCATCCATGGACTTGGAATGTCTTCACACTGGATTTTCCGATCCATTCTGCCGCTGCGGCGAGCAGGGTGCGTCCGCTTGCCTGCCGGTCGCAGTCCCAATGTTCCAAGCTAAATGCATGTGTGGCGTGGATGGTAATAGCGGGTTCGCTGGAGATGCCCTTTTTTTGATTGTCCGCAATCCAAGCGATCGGGCCCTCAGGTAGCGAAAGGGCACCGGGATGCGGAATGAGTGAGGGGGCATCGAGTAGAGCCATGACGGCAAGGCAACGCTCGTATTCGATTGCCGCAAGTCGCTTGTGCATTTCCGGTGCGAGTAGGACTTCGCCGGCGTCGAGTAATGCGAGTGACTGCGGAACGGGTGGCGTTAACAAAATGGCTTTCGAGGTAAAGGATCCGTTCGCGGGCGTTTCAGCACACCAATGGGATTCGTTTTGCCTCAAGGCGATCACGGGCATTTCTAAGCGCAGATTTAGTCCGGCAGCGAGATGTTTTGCCACGGCGGACATCCCTGGGATTCCGCACCATCGGGCGTGACCATCCTCACGACCAGAAAACCCACGGCACCATTCCTTCAGGGCTCCGTTTTGACGCGTTTGTTCAAGCACGGCGGCGAATCGGGGATCTCGAGTGGTGATAAACTGGGCGCCGTGGTCGAAGGTGGCTCCATCAATGCGCCTGCTCGCCATCCGCCCACCAACAGAGCGGCTTTTGTCGAGAATAAGTACACGTAGGCCCGCGCGTTGCAATTCCGCAGCGGCTATTAATCCGGCTATGCCGGCGCCGATGATCAGCACGTCTGTGTGTCGTTCCGTCGAATCCATGGATTGTTTCATTTTTGTTGGAATTGGACGGAGAAGCAATGCGTTTTGCGACATGCGTGTTGCAAATGATCATGCGAGACCGGGAAGAGATTTTCTTGATTCATTAACAACTCATGTAGGCAACAGGTCAAAGGTTCTGTATGGTAAAAAACCTTGAATACGGTTCTGCTACTTTTCTCGGTTATTTCATTTTTTGTGTATGGGTCTGCGTGTTTTTTTTCTGCCTACATGAAGAGGGAGTTCACCCGCTGGGGGCTTGGAGGTCAGCGCACACTGGTGGGCGGGTTGCAATTGTGCGCTGTGGTCGGATTGCTGGCGGGCTTTAAAGAACCGCTTCTCGGAAGCGCCGCATCTGTCGGTCTCGCTTTGATGATGCTCGTCGCGGTTGTGGTGCGGATAAAAGTCAAGGACTCGATAATCCAGACGATTCCGGCACTGTTCTATTTTGGGCTTCAGGTTTACCTCAGCCTGAAGGGATTCTGAGATCAGGGTGTTTGCGAGAGCAGTGCGATAGCCGCGCAGACTGCAAGAACGGTGAGTGAAGGCAAGGCTTTTTTAATCGGGTCTTTCACCTTCAGGTGCATCACGAAGGCACCCAGCATAAGTAACCCCATTCCCATGGCGGCCGGTTGGGTTATTGATGGATACCAGATGCCAACAAGGAGGGCGATTGCTAGGCTGACTTTGAGAACGCCGATGACGCAGAAAAACCAGAATGGCAGTCCGTAAACAGCAAATTCTTCACGCATGTTTTTAGCACCTCCGCCGCGGTAGGCGGTTGCCTTACCCGAACGAAATAACCAGACATTCAGGATTCCGAGGGCGACAATTGTTTGCAAAGCAATAAGAGGGATTTCCATAGTGTGAATAATACCATGGGCTGGGTAATCGTTTTTCGCAAGCGAATCAGACCAAATTTTGGGAGTCATCCGCGATGACGTTGGGCTCCGTTGGACATAGGGTACCCGATATGCAGATATTTGTTCCCGTTTCTTGGCGTGGATCGTAACTCAAACGTAAATTTCTCCTATGTATTTGAATGTTGAACATGGCGTTTTGCGCTTACCTTAATGACACTTTCTGGTAGCACTCCGCAAGCAGCAGAGGCATCGTTGAACCGTGGGTATCAATTGCGACCTACGCGTGGGGCGTTGATGTATCAGCAGTGGTGCGATTTGCTTTTTCTCCACTGGGAGTATTCTGCGAAGGACATTCAGGCGACTCTGCCGGAGGGGTTGTTTGTGGATACTTTTGGAGGTAAGGCCTACCTTGGCATAGTTCCATTCTTCATGCGGGGGATTCGTCCTCGATTTCTACCCACTGTACCTGGAATCTCGGATTTTTTAGAGATGAACTTGCGCACCTATGTCGTTGACCGCGCGGGTGTGCCTGGAGTGTGGTTCTATTCGCTCGACGCCAACCAATGGCTGGCAGTGAAAATCGCCAGACTTTTTTTTAATCTCCCTTACGAGCACGCAAGGATGAAATCGACTCGAAGTCCGGATGGCCGCATCCAGTATGAATCTAAGCGCCTTCTTCCTCAGGGAAACGATATCGTTTGTGCTTTTGATTATGCCGCTGGCTCGGACTTGCCGAGGCCTGCATATGGTTCTTTGGAGTTCTTTCTCGTCGAACGTTACCGGCTGTATTCAAGCACACGGACTGGACTGCGCCGCGGCAAGGTTGCTCACGAACCATACCCATTGTGTCATGCGGATGTAACAAGGTGGGATGAGAATCTGCTGCGACTGAATGGCTTCGCACCCACTGGGCGAAGGCCGGATCACATTGTCATGTCGCGAGGCGTAGACGTTACCATTTTTCCGCTCGAACGCGTCGGATCCGATTAGTCTGGAATTACGACTATGGAACTGCAGCAAAAACTCGAAATCCTTGCCGATGCGGCAAAGTATGATGCCTCGTGTGCGAGCAGCGGAGCTGCGCGCAAGGACTCAAGAGGCGGCAAGGGAGTGGGCTCAACGGGGGGCGCGGGTATATGCCATTCCTATGCTCCTGATGGTCGCTGTATTTCGCTGTTGAAGGTGCTTCTCACAAATGCGTGTCTCTACGATTGCCACTACTGCATCAATCGCCGCTCCAGCAATGTTCAGCGAACCCGATTCACACCCGATGAAGTCGTGCAGCTCACGCTCGATTTTTATAAGCGCAATTACATCGAGGGCCTTTTCCTCAGTAGCGGCATCATTCGCAGTGCTGATTACACGATGGAGTTGGTCATCGATGTCGCTCGGAAGTTGCGCGAGGAGCATCATTTTCGCGGCTACATTCATCTAAAGACCATTCCCGAGGCCTCGCCCTCTCTTATTGAGTTGGCGGGTCGCTATGCGGACCGCATTAGCATCAATATCGAGTTGCCCACGCAGGAAGGCCTCACAAGGCTTGCACCCGAAAAAAATCTCGCACGAACTCAGGATGCCATGGGTCACATCCGCAATAAAATCGACGAGCGCCACGCTGATAAGCGGAAGCCAGGTGCCCCCAAGCCTCTACCCTTTGCCACTGGGCAGAGCACGCAAATGATCGTGGGAGCCGATGATTCCAGTGATGCGGTGATCCTGCGCCGTGCGGATGTGCTCTATGGCGACTACCATCTGCGACGCGTGTATTACTCGGGATTCAGTCCGATTCCCGAACCGTCTTTGCTGCTCCCGATCAAAGCTCCGCCACTGGTGCGCGAGCATCGGCTTTATCAAGCGGATTGGTTGCTGCGATTTTATGGTTTCAGCGTTGATGAAATCACGACGGACGCCGCGCCTAATCTCGACCTGCATCTGGATCCCAAGCTCGCTTGGGCGCTCCGCAATCGCGCGGTTTTTCCTGCTGATGTGAACAAGGCCTCGCGTGAAAGTCTGCTTCGTGTGCCTGGGCTTGGTGTTCGAAATGTGAACCGCATTCTGAGCGCGAGACGATATACGAGACTTCGGCTCGCCGATCTCCTGCGACTGCGCGTGCCGATGAAAAAAGTGATGCCATTCATTATTACCGCTGACCACAACCCTGCGCGTCTCGGGCTGGATGATGAGGCACTTCGCGCCCGATTTTTACCTCCACCCCGTCAGGCCGAACTGGACTTCGATACACCGACGGCAGCCGCTAGTGATATTGACTCCGTTCGTACGGGAGAGATGTAACCATGCGCACGGTCATCATCGAACCCGTTTTTGAGTCATGGCGACAGTCCGCTCGCACCCTTCTTGCGCTGCGTGTGCCGCCCTCCGATGTTCTTTGGTGTGAAGATGCTCAAGAGCCCACTCTTTTTGAGTTGGAGAATGAGACCTTGCCTCGGGTTGCCGTACCGAATGTGCCGCCCGCCTTTCTCGATATGGCACGCAGTGTTGCCGCTCACACCGATGCTCGGCGTTGGAGCGTGCTCTATCGCGTGCTCTGGCGACTCACGCATGGCGAAGAACGCCACCTACTCGCCATCTCGACGGACTCCGATATGCGCCAAGTCCAAATTTGGTGCAAGGCGATTGGTCGCGATATCCACAAGATGCATGCCTTCGTCCGATTCCGTCTCGTGGGCAACGACGAGATCACGGGGCGCGAGCAATTTGTGGCATGGTTTGAGCCTGAATATCGCATTGTTCGTTTGGGTGCGGGCTTTTTTGAAAAGCGGTTTGCTGGCATGGATTGGTCGATTCTCACGCCTCACGAGTGCGTGCATTGGGATGGCTCGGCGATGCACTTCACTCCTGGCGTCCCTCGTAGTGCGGCTCCCGATGACGATGCGCTCGACGGCCTGTGGCGGACCTACTACCGGAGTATTTTCAATCCGGCGCGACTGAAGGTGAAAGCGATGCAAGCCGAGATGCCAAAGAAATATTGGAAAAATCTTCCTGAGGCCTCGCTCATTGCCGAACTGATCGCCGAGAGTGGCGGCCGTGTCGACAAAATGCTAACTACCGAGTTGAGGCCAGCCAAGCCCGCGCCTAAGAACGCCTATCTCGATTCACTTCGGAAAATGAACGAACTCGATTCCCCATTCCTACCCCCCACACAGGAACCATGAAAGGCATCAAAAAACAGCACCTTCCCGAGAAGCCCTGTGTCGTCTGTGGTCGTCCCTTCACTTGGCGCAAGAAATGGGAGAATGTGTGGGAAGATGTTAAATATTGCAGCGACCGTTGCCGGATGACGAAGCGGCGTTCCGGTTGATCTTCTTAAAAAAAATCCGCCCATTTTTTCACTTTTGTTTATGTCACCCCTTTTTGAGCGCTATTTGGGCATCGACTACTCTGGTGCGAAAACGCCCTCGAGCAGTCTCACTGGTTTGCGCGTTTATTCGGCAACCCTTTCCGAATCTCCCACGGAAATTCATCCACCCCCAAGTGCGCGAAAGTATTGGACTCGTCGAGGGCTTGCCGAGTGGCTCGCCGTAGCACTTCAAGATGGTCCGCCCACGATTGTTGGGATCGATCATGCTTTTTCGTTTCCGCTACGTTATTTTGAAACACACCATCTCCCTCTCGACTGGCGTGCATTCCTTGATGATTTCCATGTCCATTGGCCGACTGATGAGGGTGGTATGTATGTCGATTTCATTCGCGAGGGATTGTATGGCAATGGCTCCGCGCGTAGTGGTAACTCCCGATGGAGACGACTCACGGAGGAGCGCTGTCGCGCCAAGTCGGTGTTTCATTTTGACGTTCAAGGCAGCGTTGCCAAGTCCACCCATGCGGGACTTCCTTGGTTGCGGTATCTTCGTCAGAAGCTCGGTCACTCACTTCACTTCTGGCCGTTTGAGGGGTGGATGCCACCGCCGGGCCGATCCGTCATTGCTGAGGTCTATCCGGCTTTATGGAGCCGTGGATTTCCAGTTGAGCGAAGGGATAGTCACCAGCATGATGCCTACAGCATCGCTCGTTGCTTGCGACAAAAGGATTCTGAGGGCCTTCTCGTTCACTATTTTGAGCCACCCAAAAGCGCCTTCGATCGTGCCGTTGCCAATGTTGAAGGTTGGATTCTAGGTTGCTCCGCTCTGCCTTGACCGCAAATGTTGCCTTGGTTGGGTATCATGGCAATTTGGGGTATCTACCCAGATGCCTTGCTCGCTATTAAAGCAAATAATTTGCATTAAGTATTGCTATTCGCAATTGGCTTGAATTAAAGGAGGGATTCCTAAATATGAAAAAATATCAACTTAGTTTAATAGTCTGGATCGGAAGCGTGATGGTTTGCGGTGCCCATGGTCCGGGACATTCTCATCGCAACGAAAAGGTGGCGGATCATGTGAAGTCCCAAGACATCTGCCCCAATGACAAAGCTGGGCAACCTTGTACGGACAGCGCTGCCCACTCGGGAAAATCTTTCAAGGAATGTATCCAGGATGTTCCGGAAAAAACTTGGGATGCCAAGTTCACGAGCGCGTGGGAGAGTCGACAAATTCACAATGGTGTCAACGAATCAGGTAATAGCGGTGCAATGACGAATGAGGTGGAGGTTTCCTTCGGCAATCTCGCTCTTTCAGCATGGAATGGCCTAGGACTCGGGAATGGTTTTGAAGAATGGGATTTCTCGACTTCCTACAACTTTGATCTCGGTCCGATATTTTTTACCCCGGGCTACAATCTCCGCTACGCGCCGAGTTTTGGGCATGAGGAGGAACACGAAGAGGAGGGGCATGAGGAGCACGCACACAAACTCTACAACAATGAGCTTTTTGCCATCATCGGTACGAATGCCATTCCCTATGTGACACCAAGTACAGTTTTGATTTGGAATCTGAACGATATTCCGGGTGGATATGTGGCGTTTCGTCTCGATGGTGAGGTGCCGATTTGCAAAGACGCCTTCACGATCAATCCCTACGCCTTGCTCAGCCTCAATCTGGGTTACACCTCGAAGGATCATATTGGTTGGAACAACTTTGAATTGGGCATCCAAGGGAACTGGCGCATCAACAAATATCTCACAGCTTTTGCTGGATTGAACTACAGCCTGGCGATGACGTCATTGACCGCTATGGGCCAGGAAAATGAACTCTGGGTGAGGACAGGTCTGAGCGTCGGGTTCTAATACCAGTGTCCCTTTGAAATTGGACTTTGCAGCGGAAAAGGGAGGCATGGCCGTCTCGTCCGTGTGGAGACAGGTCAACTTTCTTGCAACCCTGCCCATCGGAACCAAAGGAGCAGACCGCAGCACACAGGTGTGCCTCCGGTTCGTAGAGCCTACGGATCGGAGAGACGCGCTGTGCCCCTCTACTCAAATCCAAAAGCAAGCTGTTTTTGGTATAAAGGCGCTAATACACGGTAGCCAATTCCAGAAAGTCAGTATGCGGTGGAAGGGGAGGGCAGACGGGCCCTCCTTTTTCGTTTAAGATACGAAGAGGGGGGGCGACGATTGTGGAAAGACCCTTTCTTTGAATGAAGTGGCGAGTTGACCGTGCCAAGTGAGCGCCCTTTCTTTGCGTTCCTTTGCGTCTTGCCGATTGGCATGGAGGTTGGCAGTTTATGGACTCATGAAGTATCCTTCACTCTTGACCCGATGGTTCGCTGCGTTTGTTTTTTTGATTTTAGCCTGCAGTTTCGCCCTAGCCCAAGACCCTCCAACTGCCGCGCCCGAAAAGAAGGACCTTGATCAAAAAATTGATGATTTATTCGGCCAACTGACTGGGCCATTTGTGAATGCGATTTTTCATCCCATTTCCACGGATATCGACGTCAAAAAAGTATCCCAGATGCCAGAGAATCTGACCCTACCGGCACCGAAGTCGGAGGATATGTGGTATTATCGAGCCGACGAAAAAAGTGCGTGGCAGCGGGTGAGCATTCTAAAAAACGAAAACGGTCTTTTTTGCGAGGAGTTACAAATGGCGGTAAATCCCAGCGACGCCCTGAAGCCTTTTTCAGGTCAATGGACGCCGGCCAAGCTCAAGTCTTTTTTGGTCATATTCTGGTTGGCTGCGGCTGGGGTGATTCTCACGGTCGCATTTAAATTTATCAATATTACGGCGTTTCCTTTGGCTTTGCGCACGGTGCGAGGGAAATACAGCCACGAGAGTGATCCTGGTGCTTTGACCCACTTTCAGGCATTGACGGCAGCCGTCTCGGGAACCGTTGGCTTGGGTAATATAGCGGGTGTGGCGATCGGTATTCACAGCGGTGGACCGGGAGTCGCGTTTTGGCTTTTTCTCAGTGGTTTTTTGGGAATGTCTACGAAGTTCGCGGAGTGCACGCTTGGAGTCAAATACCGCATATTTGATGCCGAAGGGCGGGTTCATGGTGGTCCGATGTATTACTTGCGGCGCGGATTGCAAGATCGGGGCATGAAATCATTGGGCGTTGTGCTGGCCTTCTTCTTTGCAATCTTCTGCGTTTTCGCCTCCTTCGGTGGCGGCAATATTTTTCAGGTTAACCAGGTCACCACCCAGTTAATCAACATCACTGGAGGCGAGGCCTCCTTCTTTTTTAATAACCAATGGGTGTTCGGGCTCATTATGGCATTCATGACCTCGCTAGTGATCCTTGGTGGGATCCAAGGTATCGCCAAGGTGACGGATAAGCTGGTGCCGCTCATGTGTGTCACCTATGTGGTCAGCGCGCTTCTCGTATTGGTGGTCAATGCCTCGAATCTTTTGCCTGCGCTCCAGATGATACTCAGCGAAGCTTTCCAACCACGGGCGGCTATCACCGGCGGGTTGGTGGCGGCATTCATTTGGGGCATGCGTCGGGCTACCTTCTCGAACGAGGCGGGTATCGGCTCGGCTCCGATCGCTCATGCAGCCGCAAAGACGCGTCGTCCGGCTTCGGAGGGGGTTGTCGCCTTGTTGGAACCGTTTCTGGATACGGTCGTGATCTGCACGATGACCTCTCTCGTTTTGTGTGTGACAATGAACTTCGACGGCAATTCGGCCAATTA
>Ga0114971_10002653_pt1 | contig 12282 bp, 7 predicted proteins | sample M_140625_MF_Meta_FD_87320 | JGI IMG/M metagenome (GOLD analysis project Ga0114971, IMG submission 87320) | Freshwater microbial communities from Lake Montjoie, Canada to study carbon cycling - M_140625_MF_MetaG | ecosystem: Environmental > Aquatic > Freshwater > Lake | place: Lake Montjoie... | reverse complement strand
CTGGCTCGATCAGCGGTTCTTCGACTACTGCGCTGGACTGAAGATGACGAGCTCGCGGTTCGACCGCCTCTTTGGCGGCCCGCCCCGACGGCCCGATGCTCCGCTCACGCAGCGGGAGATGGATATCGCCGCCAGCATCCAGAAGGTGCTCGAAGAGATCGTGCTGCGGATGGCCCGGCACGTCCATGCGGCCACTGGCATGATGAATCTCTGCCTGGCCGGCGGCGTGGCCCTCAACTGCGTGGCCAACGGCCGACTGCTTCGGGAAGGCCCCTTTGAGCGGCTCTGGATCCAGCCGGCCGCCGGCGACGCCGGGGGCGCTCTCGGGGCGGCGCTCGCCCACTGGTTTGGCCATCTCGGCAACCCCCGCGTGGCCGATCCGCTCGACGCCCAGCGGGGCTCGCTGCTCGGCCCCGCCTACACCGACGCCGCCATCGACGCGGCACTCGCCGACTACGCCGCCGTCGCTGAGTCGTTTGCCAGCGACGACGCACTCGCCGACGCCGTGGCGGAGCACCTCGCCGCCGGACGCATCGTCGGCCACTTCGCCGGCCGGGCCGAGTTTGGCCCACGGGCTCTCGGCAACCGCTCGATCCTCGCCGACCCGCGGCAGCCCGGCATGCAGCGGCGGCTCAACCTCGCGATCAAGTTCCGCGAGTCGTTCCGGCCCTTTGCGCCCGCGGTGCTCGACGGCCGCGAGCGGGAGTTCTTCGAACTTGCCACGGAAAGCCCCTACATGCTGCTTGTAGCGCCCGTGCTGGGTGGAGTGTCCCCAGTGGCATCGCAGAGGGCCGCCGGCCTCGATCGCCTTCGCGACGTTCGCGGACCGCTGCCTGCGGTCACACACGTTGACGGCTCGGCTCGGGTGCAGACGGTGGACCCGATCAGATCGCCGCGGCTCCATGCTATTCTCGATGCGTTCGCCCGGCGGACCGGCTGCCCGGTGGTGGCGAACACGAGTTTCAATATCCGCGGGGAGCCGATCGTGCACGACCCGGCCGATGCCTACCGTTGCTTCATGTACACCGACATGGACGTGCTCGTGGTGGGCAATCGCCTGCTGCGCAAAGATCGCCAGCCGCCGCTACCCGGCGCCGAAGCCTACAAGCGGTCGTTCCGCCCCGACTGATACGGATCACACATGCTCCTCGCATTGGAGTGGATGGCGAGTGAAAGCCGACCGGCCGTGAGGCCGCGGGCGCACCAGGCTGGACGCGGCGTCTGGTGGCGGTTCACCCCACGCCTGACGGCGTTGGGCTTGGACGTACAGCCGCGCAAGGCTGATTGAGAACGCGTATAAAACACGCTCGACGGATTCTCCTGGAGCCCTCCCTATGCGTCGCCGCTCCTTCCTGACCGAACTCTTCGACTACGTGCGGGCCAACAAGGCCTGGATGCTGGCGCCGATCATCGTGATGCTCCTGCTTGCGGGGGCACTCATCATTCTCGGCGGCACGCAGGCTGCGCCGCTGATCTACACGCTGTTCTGAGCCACAGCCGGGGTGACGCGATGATCACGATCGAGTGGTATCCCTCGCCCGGCCATCTCCGCCGTTGGGGCATGATGGTGGCGGCAGGCCTCGGCGTGTCGGGCTCGCTCTTTCAGTTCGTGGACTGGGGTGTGTTTCGGGCCGGCCATGCCCTCGCCCCTTGGCTGTGGGGATTCGGCCTCGTCGCCCTGGTCACCGCCGGCACCGGCACCCGGCTGGGGCTGCCCGCCTACTGGGCGTGGATGGGGTTCGTCTGGACCGTGGGCACGCTGATCGGCATCGCCGCGCTGGCAGTCGTGTTCTTTCTTGTTGTCGCTCCGCTGGGCTTCGCGGCGTGGCTCGCCGGCCGCGACCGGCTCATGCTCCGTCGGCCTCCGCCGCAGGAGTCGCTCTGGCGTCCGCTGTCCGCAACGGCCCACGATCCCGCCAGGCAGTTCTGAGTCGGCAGTTCTGATTTGACGATGACTCTGAAGCGACGATGACCCTGAGTTGACGATCACTCCGAGGTGACCATGGCGGTGATGAAGCGATCGACAGCACCCGACGCCGTCGCACCCGGCGGGCCGCTGCCTGCCTGGAAGCGACGCTTGTTCATGGCCATTACCCTGGCCCTCCCGCTCGTCGCGCTCGCGGTGGTCGAGGGTGGGCTGCGGCTCGGCGGCTGGGGAGGCTATCCGACGTTCTTCCGGACGGCGGGCCGGCTGCCCTCGGGGGCATCGGTCGCGCTCGTCGAGCCCGCGGCCACGAAGCCCTACTTCTTCGCCAACCCCACGCGGCCGGGCTATGCCGAGGAGACCAACTTCCTCATGCCGAAGCCCACCGACACGGTGCGGATCTTCATCGTCGGCGAGTCGGCCGCCAAGGGTTATCCGCAGCCCCGCAACCTCTCGATGGCCGCGTTTCTGCAGGCGATGCTCGGCGATGCCTGGCCTGAGAAGAAGGTCGAAGTGATCAGCCTCGGCACGACCGCCGTGGCCAGTTTTCCGCTCGTTTACCTCACCCGCGAGGCGGTCCGCTACCAGCCCGACATGGTGGTGTTCTACGTGGGCAACAACGAGTTCTTCGGCGCCTACGGCGTGGCCTCGATCAACTCGTTCGGCACGCTGCCGACCTGGGCTCTTCCCTGGATGCGGGCCATCCGCGGCCTGGCGGTGGTGCAGGCCGTGGAGGGCGCGGTTCGCGGCAAGGCCGACGAGAACCGCTCGCTCATGGAGCAGATGGTGGGCAAGACCGTCATTCCGGCCGACTCCTCGCTGCGGACTGCCGCGGCCCGCAATCTGGAGACGCATCTGGGCCAGATGCTCGATGCCGTGCGGGCAGTTGGGATTCCGGCGGTGGTCTGCACGACGGCCAGCAACGAATCGGGGCTGATGCCGTTGGGCGAGGGGACGGAGGCTGCGGCTCGGTTTGCCCAGGCAACCAAGCAGGCGGCGAGCGGCGACCGGGCTGCTGCCCGGGAGTCGTTCCTGGCGGCTCGCGACCTCGACACGATGCCGTGGCGGCCCATCTCGGCCACCGAGGATGCGATCCGCCGGACTGCCCGGGCCAGGTCGGCCGGCACTGTCGTGTTCTGTGACGTGGCTGAGATCTTCCGGGGGCTGTCGCCTGCGGCGGCGACGGGCTGGGAGCTGCTCGACGATCACGTCCACCTCACGCTCCGCGGGCAGGCGGAGGTCGCGCGGGCGATTGTGACGTCCATGACAGGCATGAAGGAGCCAACGGCGGAACTGCCAGAGCTGCTCCGCGTCGAGCCCGCCCGGGCCGAGTCGCTGCCGGACTGGAAATCCTATGCCGAACGGCTCGGCACCAACGAGTGGGACGACTACCGGGTCAATCACACGCTGCGGGTGCTCTTCGGAGTGCCCTTCATGAAGCGGACGAACCAGGCCGCCTTCGAACGGTTCGAGACGGCGTGTCGCGAGACCGAGGCCCGGATGACACCGGCGATTCGCGACGAGGCGCGGCAGTGGCAGTCGTTTCGCCCTCATGCCGGCGGCCTGCGTCCGCTCACGGGCATGGTCGCGCGGGTTCTGCTCCGCGAGAACAAGATGGCAGAAGCGGAGCGGCTGTTTGCGATCGCCCAGCAACAGGTGCCCGACTACACGTCGTGGTATCTGGAGTATCTCTACTTCAAACTCGTCTGTCGGGAGCGGATCAACGGCAGCCTCTCGCCCGCCGAACTCGACGAGGCTCGCCACGGAATCGACCAGGGAGAGTTCTTGTTGCGGAAGGGTTTCTCGCAGACCGGTTTGACGGAGCGGTACGTAGGACGCCTGCATCAGCTTCGCGGTGAATGGAAGGAGTCGATCGAACCGCTCCGCGCGGCCCGATCACGGCTGGCCGGCACCGACCTCGTGGCCTGCGATCAAGCCTTGGTGCAGGCGTACGTCGAGACGGGCGATGAGGCGTCGGCGCGGGCGATCATCGCCGAGGGGATTCGTGGAGCAGGCCGCCTTGCCCCCGCCTACAAAACCTTGGAAGCGCAACTACCCGCCGCGAAATAGCCCCACGCATAAAATCCTTGACAATTAGGTCGTGACGCGTATAGGTTTTCGTCAGGAATATTTTAGTAGCTGATTTCGTGCTTGGTGTGTTTGCAGGGTCACTGGCACAGCACCTCGGTGGGAAGACGTCACCCAGTGGGGGTCTTAGGGATGGGGATCGGCTGGAGAGATCCGCTGGGGAATCGTTTCATGCACCGTTTCGCCTGCACCTCCGCCGGGCACTGATAGAACTCTGTCACGTTGAGGGCATCACTCATGCGTCGCGCTCTTGCCACCCGCCACAGCCAACTTCTGCCGGCAGCGTATCTGCAGGCTTCTTGTCTGGCTTTCTCTTGTCTGGCTGTCATGGTCTTTGCGATGCCACTCGCAGCCCGTGCTGCCGACGTGTCGTGGACCGCAGGTTCCGGTGCCTACACGCTCGGCAGTAACTGGGCCACGGGCGTCGTGCCGACGGGGACGGACGTCGCGGTGATCGCGAACGGCGGCACCTCGACCTTGACGCTGTCCGGCTCGTCGGCCGGCGCGGCCCTGGCGGTGGGGCGTGACGGCACGGGAAGGCTGGTCGTGGCCGGATCGGGCACGCACGTTGTTGCCGGGCCGGCACTCATCGGATGGACGGGCTCCAGCAGTGCCTTCCCGGGAGTTGGTTCGCTGTCGATCGGCTCCGGTGCCACGCTGCGGATCGACGGTGGCAGCGGCAGCACCATCGTCGGCTCCGGGGCAGGATCGCTCGGCGGCTCGGGTGCGATCACCATCGCGGCCGGCAGCGAGCTCATTTTCAACGGCGGTGGCGGGAAGGACCTGATCATCGGCGACACACTCTTAGGCAGCGTCTCATCGGCATCGATCGACGTCTCGGGGACGCTCACCGTGGCCGGCGGCGAGCTGACGGTCGGCCGTGGCCAGGGGGGCGGAGGTACCTCGAGCGGCACGGTCACCATCAATGCCGGCGGCGTGGTGACCACGAACGACTGGACCAAGTTCGCGGCCGACATCCCCTTCGGACCCCACGGTGGCGGGTCCGCCAAGCTCAACATCAACGGCGGCACGTTCAACAAGCTCGGCGGAGGGGCGCTGGTGTTCGGGACCTACGACGGCACGGCCGACGTCGTCCAGTCGGGCGGCAGCGTCAACGTCGCCGGCTCGAGCGTGGGCATGTACGTAGGCGCGTACGGCGTCACCGGCGTCGGCACCTACACGCTTTCTTCGGGTACCGTCTCGGTCAGTTCGGGCAACCTCTCGATCGGCAGGGGCGCTGGGCAGGGCACCTTCACGATGACGGGTGGCCTGGTTCAAAAGACGAGTCCCCAGGACTTCGAGATCGGCGAAGGAGGAGGCAGCAACGGCACGATGACGGTGAGCGGCGGCCTCGTCGACAACCAGGCGGGTGATCTCGCCATCGGCGTGTGGGGCGGCAACGGCAGCCTGACGATCAGTGGCTCCGGCGTCGTCCGCACGGGCAACGTCGTCTTCTCCAAGAACAGCGCCACGCCGCTCTCAACGCTGGCGATCAACGCCGGCGGTCGGCTCGAAGCGGCCAAGATCTCGTCGGCGAACCCCGCGGCGCTCACCGTGATGACCATCAACGGCGGCACGCTGGCAGCCACCGCGAGCCAGCCGTCGTTCATCAGTGGCCTGGCGAACATGGCGATCGAGGCCGGCGGAGCGACGATCGACACGCAGTCGTTCAACGTGACGATGTCGCAGCCGCTAAACGGCAGCGGCGGCCTGGCGAAGCTCGGCTCCGGCACGCTCGCGATGACGGGCGCCGGCGCTTACAGCGGACCCACCACCGTGTCGGCGGGCGGCCTCAGCTTGACGACCGCCCACACCGGCGGCGGCTCCATGAGCGTTGCGGCAGGCGCGACGGTCGGCGTGACGGTGGCGGGCAGCCTCAACTCGCAACTCACCCTTTCCTCGCTCGGCCTGGGCAACGCCAGTGGCCTGACGATCGACCTCGCGTCGTTCGGCAATCCGTCGCTGGCTCCCCTGAACGTGTCCGGCGGTATCACCACGAGCGGGGCGAGCACGGTCATCAACTTCGCATCCGGTGCGCCCTCCGCCGGTACGGTGCCGCTCGTCTCGTACGGCAGCCTCAATGCCTACAACTTCACGCTCGGCTCGCTGCCGGCTGGCATGCAGGCGTCGCTTGTCAACAACACCGCCGCCAAGCGCATCGACCTTCTCATTTCGAGCATCCCGATCCGGCGGTGGGAAGGAAACCTGAGCGCCGTCTGGAACACGACCACCGCGAACTGGGTTTCCACATTCAGCGGCACCGGACCCAGCGCGGTATTCGCAAACGGCGACGGCCCCGTGCTGTTCACGGATCAGGCGACCGGCGCGACCGCGGTGACGCTGAACCAAAACGTGCTGCCGGTGGCCACGTCATTCACCAACAATGTGCTCACGTACACCCTGACAGGCACTGGGGCGATTGGCGGCTCCGGCGGGCTGACGAAGTCGGGCTCTGGCAACGTCACCATCGGCACGCGCAACACCTACACGGGCGTGACGCGACTCGAAGGCGGCACGACGTCGATCTCGGTGATCGCGAGTGGCGGCACGGCCAGTGGCATCGGCGCTGCGACCGCGGCGGCTTCGAACCTCGTGTTCGCCGGCGGCCGGCTCGAATACACCGGTTCGACGGCGTCGGTGAACCGCGGCTTCTCGCTGACGGGCGATGGCGGCGGCATCGCCGTCACCCAGACCAGCACCCTGCTGACCATGACGGGCAGCGTGACGGCTGACGCGGGCAGCTTCCGCAAGGGCGGTCCCGGCACCCTGCGGCTCTCGGGATCCACCAACGTGCTCGGTCGGGTCGGCGAGGGTGCGGGACTGGTCGTGGAGTCGGGGTCGCTGCAGCTGTTTTCGACGGTGACCGGCCCCACCAACCAGATCAACACGGTGACGGGTGATGTGGTCGTCGGCGGACTCGCCGACACGCCGGTCTCGCTCGCGATGACGAACTCGACGCTCAATGTCTCGGGGTGGCTGTCACTTGGCCACGAGACCGGCACGGCAAACTCGACGACATCGCTCACGCGGGCCGCCGTCACGGCTGGCAATCTCCGGCTCGGGTACGCCGCGCTCACCAACTCTGGATCCCATTCACTTTCGCTCACCAACTCCACCGTCACCGTCACGGGAGAGACGCTCGTGGGCAACATTGGACCCTCGATCGCGACGATCTCCGTTCAGGGAACGTCGGCCTACCAGACCGGCAGCGACATGAATATCGGCAACACCGGCGGCACGCAGGGCTCCGTCACCGTCGGAGGTTCGGCGAGTCTTGCGGTGCTGGGTCGCCTCCGGGTGGGCGACCTCGGGTCCGGCACGCTGGCGGCGTCGGGCAGCACGCGTTTGACGCTCAACCAGGTGCAGATCGGCAACAACCTCTCGGCAACTGGCACCATGACCATGGCGGACGACTCTTCCGCTGCCCTCACCGGTTACATCGCGATCGGCAACGCGGGGAGCGGATCGCTCGCCATGAGCGGTCGGAGCCGGATGACCGTGCAGTACGACCTCAACGTCGCCGACCTCGGCGGGTCGCTGGGCACGATGACCGTGGCTGATCGGGCGTTCGTGACCGCCGGCTCCGTCTACCTGGGCAAGGGTGACCTCAGCGGCGGCACGGTGACCATCACCGGCGGCACGATCACCCAGACGAACCCGGGCGGGGGGTTCATCGTGGGCCGGGATGGCAACGGCACGCTGAACGTGAGCGGTTCGGCCAGCGTTGTCGCATCGGCGACCACCGGCATCCAGATGGGCAGCGGCGCGTTCTCGCAGGTGGCGGTGCTCAACCTCAGCGGTGGGAAGGTTGAGGCAGCGCGGATCTACAAGGGAAGCGGTGTGGCCGCGGCCCTCACCTTCAACAGCGGCACGCTCCGGGCTGCGACGGGCGCGGCGAGCGATTTCGTCAGCGGGCTGACGAGTGTAAGCGTCTCGTCGGGCGGGGCCGTGATCGACAGCAACGGCCAGTCGGTGACGTTCGGGCCGGCCATCACTGATGGCGGCGGCGGCGGGCTGACGAAGATCGGCACGGGCACGCTCGGCCTTGCCGGCGTCAACACCTACCTGGGCTCGACGACGGTGCAGGCAGGGACGCTGCGGATCGACGGCGATTCCTCATTGGCCACGGGGGCCGTGACTGTCGCTTCCGGTGCCACGCTCGCCGGCACGGGAACCATCGGCGGAGCCACCACGATCCAGTCTGGCGCCACCATCTCACCTGGCGCCAGCCCGGGCACGCTCGCCTTCACCGGCGGCGTGAATTTCAACTCCGGCGGCAACTACAACTGGCAGATGCTGTCGGCGACGGGCACCGCGGGAAGCGTGTCGTCGTGGGATCTCGTCACCGTGGGCGGCACGCTTGCCATCAACGCGACATCGGTCGATCCGTTCCGGATCAATCTCTGGACGCTTCTCAGCACCGGCCCCGATGTCAGCGGCTCGGCGGCGAACTTCAACTCCAGCCAGGGTTACACCTGGAAGATCGCTTCGGCGACCGGTGGCATCTCCGGTTTCGCCGCCGACAAGTTTGCGATCCGGACGTCGGCCACCAACGGGACTGGCGGTTTCGCCAACTCGCTGGGCGGTGGCACGTTCTCGATCGCCCAGAGCGGCAACGACCTGAACTTGGTGTTCTCGGCGGGCGCGCCCTCGGTGACCACGATCAACGTCGCCAGTGGCACGCAGACGCAGGCTCAGGCCGGCTATCCGAGCCTTTCAGGATCGACGCCGGTGCGCAAGACCGGTGGTGGCACGCTGGTGGTTAACGCCGTCAACACGGTCACTGGCTCGACAACCGTGCAGCAGGGCACGCTGCAGCTCGCCAACGGCTCAGCGCTGGCCTCGAGCAAGATCGTTCCCCTGGCTGGCGGCACCGTGTCGCTCACGTCCTACCTGCAGACCACGGTCGGCGGCCTCGCTCCCAATGCCGGCGGCCTGGTGGACGTGGGCAGCGGGTATGTCACCGTGGCGAGCGGCCTGAGCGCCACCGAGTTGGTGTCGGCGATCGTGGCCGGCCGCGGCGACGGCTCTTGGACCGGAACGAGCGGCATCACGTCGAGCGTTGCGGCTGCCGATACGGCTGCGAGCGTCCCACGCGCGGTGGGTTGGCTCGACAACGGCGACGGCTCGCTGGCCTTCGCTTTCGCGGCGCCCGGCGACACGAATATCGACTGGCAGGTCGATGTCGTCGACGCGCTGAACTTCGTGACGCTGGGCAAGTTCGACACCGGGCTGCCGGCGACCTGGCTGGAGGGCGACTTCAACTACGACGGCGTGGTCGACATCCTCGACGCCCTCGACTTCTTCAACACCGGCCTCTACGACGCCGGTTCGTACAACCCGCCCCCGGGTGCCGTTGGCATCAATGCCGTGCCAGAGCCGTCGTCGGTAGCGATCCTGGCGGCAGCAGGCGTCCTTGTCGCGGTGAGGGTGCGTCGCCGCGGCAGGCGGTCCTAAATCAGCGGCCATCGGTTCGAGGTCGGATCGCGGATGCGATCAACCACGTGCCGCCGATCGCCCAGATGACCATCAGCGACAAGGCGATCGATGCTGACACGGCAGGCTGCTCCCTCGGGAATGAGTCCGACGGGGAAACCATAGGTCAGAGATTCGGCAGGTGCCGGATGCCACCGGATGGAGGCCGGATGGGCCGGTCGTGACGGCGAAGACAGTCAGCTTCCGCCGCCGCCCACGCGAAACGTGTCGATGTAGACGAGGTCGGCGACCGAACCCTGGTCGGTCCAGAACCGGGCCCGAATCGCATAGAGCCGGTTTCTTTCGACCACGCAGGCAAACGGTTCCCGAGATCGGACGCCGGGGTTGAGCTGGTACCGGCGGTGGCGATAGTCCTCGTTGGACGCGAGCAGATTCCGCTTCAGCAACAGCGGCCTCGGGCGGCCGTCGCCGCTGGTCCAGTCGAACCAGGGTACGGCCGGGTCTTGCCCCGCCCGCGCAGGCAGCTCGGCCTGATCCTTCGCCTGAGGCTCCGGCTGGATCCCCGGCTCGATCTCCACGATCGAAATCTCCAGGCCGACATCCCGGTCGTCATCCCCGCCGGAAAACCGGGGGATGATCGCGACCTTGCCCGCGTTCCGCAGGAACACGTCGACATTAAGCAAGACTCGGTTGCCATCGAGCGGATGAACGGAGGGCTCGACGCTCACCTCCATCGTCGGATCGTGGGTCCGCTCCACGGTGAAGTTGGTATAGGTCCACCAGCCGGCGACCACGAGCGCCACCACGCCGAGCACCTTGCTCACGAGATCGGCCCAGAGGTGGGCATCGCGAAGCCGTTCGGCTCGGTAGGCATCCATGCGGGCAACGCTCCTGGTGAGAACTCGATTGTGCGCGGTGGGCAGCGTCGCGTGCCAGCCCAAGACGGGATAGACTCCGGCCTCCCTCGTTTCAGGAGCCCAGCATGTCAAATGCAGCCGGTTTCGTCCTTGCCGTGGTCGCCGCCGTGCTCTGGGGGCTCACCTACTGCCTCGACGAGCGGGTGCTGGCAGGCATGTCGGTGTTCAAACTCTATTTCCTCCACTCGCTCGTCGGGGCCGCCGTCGCCGCAACCGTGCTACTCGCGACGGGCCATGCGCCGGCGTCGCTGATCCGCGTCGACGCCAGCGAGGCAGGCCTGCCGCTGCTCGCGATCACGCTCGTGACCGCGACCGCGGCGGCATTTGCGATCCTCTCCTCGATTCAGGTGCTCGGGGCCTCGAAGTCGTCGGTGCTGGAGATCTCTTACCCGCTGTTCGTGGCGATCTTCTCGACCGCGTTCTTCGGCGGCCATCTGCAGCCGTCGGTGATTCTCGGAGGCGCGTTCATCTTCGTGGGGGCGGCGATCATCGCCATGGCCAAGTAGCCCAAGGAGCGAAGAGCCGATGCTCAGGCGGTGGCGTTGGCCGCGGGCGAATCATGCTGGACGCGGCGTCTGGTGGTGGCTCACCCCACGCCTTACGGCGTTGGGCTTTTCCATACGGCCGCACATGGCTCATGATGGCTCATGGAGGAACCGGATCACCGCGACGCCGCTCCGCCTCCTGTCGCGAGCGGATCGTATCGGGCGACTGTGGCTTGAGGGCGATCGCCCGGTCGAGTGCCGCGATCGCCTCGTCCCACTTGTTTTGTCGCATGAGCAGCCTGCCGAGCGCCGCGTGGGCATCGCTGCACTGCGGGTCGAGATCGATGGCCGTGCGGATCGATTCCCCGGCGGCGTCCCACAGGCCATGACGGAAGCTTGTCTCACCCACGGCGAGGTGCAACGCGGGCGAGTTGGGGTCGAGTCCGAGTCCACGTTCGTAGATCGGCCCGGCCTCGGCCTCACGGCCAGCCTGGCGGTAGGTGTTGCCAATGTTGAGCAAAAGCATGCCCTCGATGCCGGCCCGGTCGAGCAGCCGCACACGGCGGTGCAGCAGCCGGCGAGTGGTGAGATTCGCGAGCGTCCACACCGTGCCGTCGCGGCGATAGACCTCGCCGAACCGAAAGGGCTCGCTCCTGATGCTGTAGCGGGTGTCGATCATCTGCACGCGGCCGTCGGCGAGTTTGACCAGCGTTGCGACATGCGTTTCGTGCTCGCCCAGTTCCCCGTCGGGCGGCCGCGACACCTCGACCGCCCCTACGTCGAGGCCGACCGAGTGGCCGAGCACGTACCAGAGTTGGCAGTTTCCCAGACACTGTGCCCGCCGATCGGCGAGGACATCGGGGAGGTTCCAGTACTCCGATCTGCCGTCCGCCTGACGGATCACCGCGTCGAGCCGGCGCCGCAGGTCGTCGATCACCCGCGTCTCTGCCTCGGCCACGGCCGACACGTCTCCGCGACGTGGTGAGGCGGCGAGGCTCGTTCGCCACCTCTCGGCTGGAAAACCGTCGCCAAACGACGCGAAGAGGTCGCCAACCTCGGGCCCGTAGCCCAGTGCGGCCACGACGTGCCGCATGCTCGCGTTGGCCGAGCCACTCGCCTCGCCGGCGTCACCCGACGGCTCAGCGGCACGAACGATGATCGTCATCGCCGCGATGGCGGCAGCAAGCGACACCTTCAGGGCCGCACCACGTCGTGACAGCTGCATGCTGAGCCCTGCGAGATCCTCACCACTGTTGTATCACCATCCGCGTCGGCGGTGCGCGGACTTGGCAGATGCGCTGGCGAAAACGGCTGATCCAGCCCACACTCATAGAGCCTTTCCAACCGCCGGAGACCGACCATGCGACTTGGGTTTGTGACCGCCATCCTCCCGGAGCTCTCGCTTGACGAGGTACTCGCGTTCGCCGCCGCG
>Ga0114971_10002651_pt1 | contig 12283 bp, 7 predicted proteins | sample M_140625_MF_Meta_FD_87320 | JGI IMG/M metagenome (GOLD analysis project Ga0114971, IMG submission 87320) | Freshwater microbial communities from Lake Montjoie, Canada to study carbon cycling - M_140625_MF_MetaG | ecosystem: Environmental > Aquatic > Freshwater > Lake | place: Lake Montjoie... | reverse complement strand
GCCGGTATTGTCATCACCGCCGGTGTCGCGTTACTTCTTGATTTCGCGTTTGGGTTTCTAACAATGCGCGCTGCACCTGTGATATTGGCTGCCAGTGTGGCTTCGGTAACCATATCGACGGTCGCCGGCTTAATGCCTGTACTTAAGCTGATTTCATTGATCGGCGCATGTGCTCTGCCATCCCTTGGTGTTGCAATCTTACATCCGGAGTTCAACCTTCGCGGAGCCACGACACTTAAACGCTTGTTTCTGGTGCTGGCAGTCACAATGCTTGGTCCGCTGACGGTGGTCGCCATTCATGCAGACACGCTATTTTTGGTGAAGGGCGATACCTTTTTGGGTGTCAAATTGACATTGATTGCACCGCTAGTTGTCGCAGTATTGCTACATGGACTAAACCTCAAGGCCGAACGTCCTGCTGGATTTGTTTCGTTGGTGCGTGACCGAGTCGCGATGCTTATCGACATAAGTCGTAACCCAATTTTGATCTGGCAGATTTTAATTGGTGGTGGGGTTCTGGTCGCACTAGCTATCATGTTAATGCGTAGCGGGAATGAATCCAGTGTAGGTGTGAGCTCGCTCGAGCTACAGCTTCGTTCGCTCCTCGACCGTGTGTTGTTTGTCCGACCGCGCTTTAAGGATTTGTTGTTCCAGCCATTTTTGTTGCTAAGCTTAGTGTTTACCTGGTCGAAGTTGCCCCTTCAGCGAGTTGCCGCAATCCTTGCATCGATTGCACTGGCATCCATGGTGAACACCTTCTGTCACCTCCATACGCCGCTTATTATTAGCGCGCTCCGCGTAGGGTATGGAGTGATCTTTGGATTAGTTGCAGCCGTTATCATTAAACGACTCGTTGAGCGCTTTGTGACATCTTCAGCGCAGGAGGTCGCGAGTGCCTAAAGCCGCTATTCTTGGATATTACGGATTTCGCAATCTTGGTGATGAGGCCGTTCTTGCAGGGATTCATGGGATGCTTTCGCTTGATGCCAATGGTCCTCGCCACGATCTGATAGTCTTATCCGCAGATCCTGAGTGGACGCAAAAACGGCACCCTGGTGTTACCGCTATCAGCCGCTACGGTCTCCGGAGTCTTCGTGCGCAGCTCAAGGGCATCGACACCTTCATACTTGGCGGCGGTTCACTCCTACAGGATGCGACAAGCCTGCGCTCAATTTTTTGGTACTTTTTGGCGGGGATGTTAGCTGGCAGCGCAGCGCGTCAAACTATATGGTGGGGGCAAGGTATCGGACCGCTTAGGCATCCCGTTGCGCGAAAGCTCACTGGAATACTCGTGCGTCAGGCGACTATTGTCACCGTCCGTGATGAAGCCAGCAAAGCGCTTCTGACCGCATGTGCAGGGCCGCTGACGATTGATGTCTGTGCAGATCCAGCGTTTTATCTTGGGCATCTTTGTAACGAACAGCCTCGTGACCAGACTGGCATCTTCTATAGTCTCCGCTCGTGGAAGGGGAAGTCGTTACAGTTTCCTATTGGAGACCTGAGTGGTGCGTGGCACCTTCCGATGCATCTCCCAGATGACATTCAGGGGACGCCTGGCGAGTTTAATTGGGATGCTTCCTCGGGAAACCCATTTCCTGCGGTGATGCGTGCAATCGTGGGGAGCCAGTTAGCAGTTTCGGTTCGTCTCCATACCCTGATTCTTGCGGCGGCGGCGGCACGGCCGTGCCTTGCGATCAGCTACGATCCGAAAGTGGATGCTTTAGCTTCACAACTTGGAGCTCCATGTATGTCGTTCGATTCTGCGACACCGGACAGAATTGCCAGTGATGTTGCCGCACTGTTAGCATCTACTGATTCTCCAGAAAGCCAAGCGATGCGACGGGAACTTGCATCCAAAATGGCAAGATTAGCAATGCTTCCTCGGCAGCGTTTGGATGGACTTTATGGTCGCTGAACTCCTTGCCATATTGCCAATCTCTGCATTGCTTGGGATGCCTCTCCAGGATGTTTCGCCTCCGACCACCATCGTCGGACCCACACAAGCAACTGGTAGTGAGATGTCTTTAAAAGATGCTGCTAAGCAAAAGTCGAAGCTCAAGGTCGACGGGCTGGGTGGGAGCACCGATGGCATTATTGGTCAAACTGGAAATGGTGAGCGGCTTTTTGGTACTTGGGCGCGTGGACTGAATGTATCAGGTGGCTGGAACCTTGTTGCAAGAGCCAACAATGTCGATGGCAGTCAGCAGGCGCGTGACTGGTTTAACTTCCAAAACAACAACCAATTCCTCAACAAGTCAACCTTGGGACCATTTCAGCAAAATCTAAACGTTGGTATCAGTGGAAAACTGTTTAACACAATCGATGTCAATGCGAATCTATCGAACAATCGCATTCGGTCCAGTCTGTCCCAGCTTATGCGGATGCATTTCGACTCAACAAAGGGGACGGTTGTTGATGTCGGTGATGTTTCGGCAAGCCTGTCCGGCAATGAGCTCATTCCGTTTTCGCGAAATGTCCAGGGTGTCAAGTATCAGCGTGACCTCGGTGCAGGGAGTAAAGTTGCGACAATCGCCAGCGTCACCCGCGCTCTGACACGTCGTAACTCCTTTGTTGGACAAGGCACAACTGGCCCGTATTACTTGGGTGGGTCTCAAATTGTCCCGGGAACGGAGCGGTTGTCACTCAATGGTCAACCACTTGATTCGGGTATTGATTACGATGTCGACTATCAGCTTGGCATAATTCGCTTTCTCAAGGGGCGTATTATCAACCGTGCAGACACCGTTGAGTACACCTATGAGCTCTTAAACTACAACAGTGGGCGCGGTGTCCTGACAGGTTTTCGATGGGATCTTCCACTTCAAGGTGGACGAAATGTTGGTGTAACGATGCTGCGGCAGACGACATCCGCTGCTGGAAATAAGTCTGGTACCGTAACGGAGTACTATCCAGTCAGTGCGGTTGTCTCGACCCGCTATACGCTAGCATCGCCGATCGACGCCATAGAGCCTGTTCAAGTCCGCTATCAGGAGCGTCTCCTTGTCGAAGGTATTGCCGCAGATTACTTCATCAACCGAGAGCTGAACTATATTCAGCTAAGACGTCCGCTTCCACCGGATACATCCCTTACCGGAATCTCCAGCCTCCGAATTACCTACAAACCTGTTAGGCAGCAAGGCATCGGTGGGGATCGCCAGGTTGTCGGTGTTGACACACAGGTGCCAGCTGGTCTTAATGGTCTGGTAAAGCTGCAGGTTGGCCAAAGTGAAGGTATTTCGGCGGCAACCAGTGGAACAGGTGTCGATATCCAAACTCGCTTTGCAAGCAGTGACAAACAAAAGACCAATAAGTGGAGTGTCTCGACGGGCATCCGAAATGTTGGATCAGGCTTCTCGAGCGTCGACTCTACAGCGGGTGCATTTCTCCGTACAGGGCGTGAGCTGAAAACTCAGTGGAGGTTTTCACCCTCGGAAACGACAGACCTCAGCGGTAATTTCCTGACCAGTCAGTTTCCAAATATTTACAGCAACTCATCAACGGGAACCACACCTACCACACCGACATCGCTCTCTGATTCAACAGGGCTTGGCTTCACCCTTAGCCAAAAGTTAAAAGCTCCAAAGGGTGGCCAGGCTCCCGTTGTACGGGCCAGTCACAATCAGACCGGCCAGCGGTTAACGTATACTGCGACCGGTACCGGTACCGGTACCGGTACAGGAACAGGAACAGGAAACGGTACGGGATCAAGTACGACGCAGCCGACAAAGTCATCGTATGCCAGTGATTCCGTTGGCATTGATTGGGGCTTCACCAATGTCCAGCTTGGCCTGACGATTGACCAGACGACAAGTCAGGGGCGCTCGGTGTTCGCAAATGCATATTCGCAAACGGTAGGTACTGGCAGCAGTAATACCGGTGGTGGCTACCTTGGTGGCATCCAAAATGGCAATGCAAATGCCAACATGACCAATGGGGCAAGCACAAATGTTCGCTTTAATACAACTTTCACGCCCAGCACACGCCTCTCACTTAGTTCCAACGTTGGTACGAGCCGCAACCGATCTGGCGGAACTGCCAGCAGCGCCAATGACAATCAAATGTCGCTTTTGTACTGGATTGCTCCGGACAAGGTGCAGCTTGATGTGCAACTAACGGATAGTCAGAATGGCCAGAGCCTAGATGGCTTCTACGGCAACGGTGGCTCTATTGGAGGAGGCGGTACCACTGGCCTTACATCCACTGGACAGCAGACCCGAACACGCGATATTCGCTTGTCCTTCACACCAACTCAGGCCATCCGTGCGGAAGTGCGAAGAAGCTCATCGTTGATGCTTGTCCCCAATTACGACAACACCGATATGACCAGCAACGACCTGCTGTTTACTTATTCACCATCTGCCGATTTCAATGTCAATGCCACCATCAGCCAACAAATCGGTCGCTATGTTGGTGGACAGGGAGATTTTGACAATACCAACTGGTCCTTTATGACGATGCACGGCCGCCCGGATGGCCTTCAAGTTCGGACAGGCTTTATGCGGATGAACTATGGGTCATCGACGATGATGGGTGGTGGCGGGGTCGGTGGAATCGGCGGTGGTATAGGTGGAGGCATCGGGGGCGGGAGCTTTAGTACACAACAGGGCACCAATGATGTCATCACACTCCGAGTAGACATCCCTGCAAAGCGCTTTGTACCTTTTGTCGAGATGAACGACTTGAACGCGAGCAATCCACTGACGAATAGTTCTGGCTCTGGTGGACAAGGTGCTTATTATGCAAGCTCGAATTACCATCGGATAGAAGCGCGACTCGGCATTGACTTCCGGCTGACACAGCTCTTTGGTGCAACGCTGGATGTCCGGTTTGCCCGCCTTCATGACCGTGATAACGCAGCTTATTCCTATTCAGCCCGCACATTTAACTTTGATGTCTCAGCGCGCTTCTAGCGGGCAAGCCTCTTTGGTAGCCGGTAGGATTGCCTGATGGATGAGTATCTAGAATCCCAGTTACGCGCCGCGAAAGTGACTGGGCTTACGCTTGGCCGGTTGACTGGGGATGCCCGTGCGGGCTTAGTCCATGAAATTGCCCGTGTGGTTGAATCCAATGTTGATGCAATTTTGCTGGCGAATGCCAGTGATGTGGCTGCAGGAGAAGCTGTCGGGATGTCTGCAGCCCTCGTCGACCGTTTGCGGCTGAACCCTTCGAAAGTTGCCGGGATGGTCGCTGATATCAAGGCTGTAGCTGCGTTGCCTGATCCGCTTGGTAAGCAAATACCCATGGGTGTTCAGCCGAGTGGCCTTTGTGTTGAAAGGGTCACGATACCGCTGGGTGTCGTCGGTGTTGTCTATGAATCCCGACCAAATGTGACCACCGATATCACCGCTCTGTGTATTAGAAGCGGGAACGCTGTCATTCTACGTGGCGGCAGTGAAACCTTAAACACAAACCGTGTGCTTACGATAGCCATCAAATGTGCGCTTGGTAGCTACGCAGATGCTGTTCAGTTCATCAATGATGCATCCCGCGAACGGGTTCGAGAGCTGATTTGCGCCGATAAGTTAGTTGATGTGTTGATACCGCGCGGCGGAGCGTCACTTGGTCGACTGTGCGCCGAACAGGGGACCATCCCAGTCATTATTGGCGGCGCAGGCGTCTGCCATCTTTACATCGATAAAACTGTTACCAGTAAACGTGCCCTCTCTGTTGTTCTAAATGCCAAGATACAAAAGACATCGGTCTGTAATGCATTGGATACTGTCCTAGTCCATCAAGCATCTATGAAAAGGCTTGGGTGCAGTATTTGTCGTGCGCTATCAAATGCTGGGGTGACCTTGCATGCAGCTGATCTTGCTTCTGTTGCGTTGGCGGATGCAGGTATCCCTTATGTCGCTGGCAAGGCGGGTGACTTTGAAACCGAATGGCTGTCCATGGATTGTAATGTGGTTGTTGTTGCGGACATCGATGCTGCAATCGCACATATCGCGGAATTCGGAAGCCACTCGGATGGCATTCTGTCAGATGACCCCACTGCAATAGCGCAATTTGTTGAGGAAGTTGACTCTCCAGCAGTCTTTGTGAATGCAAGCACGCGTTTCCACGATGGCAGTCAGTTTGGTCTCGGAGCGGAGGTCGCAGTGTCAACGCAGAAGGTACATGCGCGTGGGCCACTTGGATTAGACGCTCTCACGAGTTATAAGTGGATTGCTACGGGAGATTACCTTGCCCGAAGCTAAAACATCCATGTTCGCTGATTTCAAGTATTTATGGCGTATCAGCCGGCCACGATTCTGGATATATACCGCTGGACCGTACATCCTTGGCACATTTGCCACCGCTCCAGGTTATTCGACGTTTATTTCGGCTCGCTTTTGGATTTACTTACTCATCTTTGTGATTGCTGCAAACGTGCTTGTATACGGAGTAAATGATCTTGCTGACATGGACACGGATCGTCACAACGACAAAAAAGGTTCTTACGAAGTTCGACTGCAAAAGCAGCAGCGTGCGGCGACAGTCGTTGCTTCAGGCCTTGCCTTTGGCACTCTAGTGGTGTCCGTTATCGGACAATCGATGCTCACGGCTGTCCTCATGGGTGTTTTCCTAGTCCTTAGTATCGGTTACAGCGTGCCGCCGCTGCGCTTCAAGGCGCGCCCCGTGTTCGATTCTGTCAGCAATGTGCTCTACGCGATGCCCGGATTTATGGCGGCAGCGATCTGGGCTCCGACATCGGCGATTCCCTTGACGGCAATCGCCGCCAGCTGGCTGTGGTGTATGGCGATGCATACATTTTCTGCGATACCCGATGTCTCAGCCGATAAAAAAGCGGGTCTCGCGACGACAGCAACCTGGCTTGGTGTCCGGGGAGCGCTGATCTATTGTGGGCTGTGCTGGCTTGGAAGTGCGGTGCTCCTAGGTGTGTCGTTTTCGGGCACACTGATTGGACTGATGTGGGCCGTAGTCCTTGGCAGTGCCTATTTGGGGATGATTGCATCCTGTTTGCTGCGCGGGGCATCCGAGCGCGTTACGTTTGACCACTACCGAATCTTTCCAGTCATTAATGCGGCGGCGGGTTTTGGCACGACAATGGTCGTGCTCGCAATGCGCTGGCCGCAGCTGCATCCTTAGATTGTGTAATCACCTCGACATTTGCTGTAAGAATTACGTGTCCAGACGTACACTAGGGACTTATGGCAACGCTCCTTTCTGTTCGTGACCTCAGCTTCCGCATCGCGGGTCGCCAGCTCTTCACATCGCTCACATTTGGCATCGGAGATGGAGACCGAATCGGTCTTATCGGGCCGAATGGTTCGGGGAAGTCTACGCTTCTAAAGATTCTGGCAGGAGAGGAAAAGCCAGGAGGGGGAGACCTTTCGATGCGCCGGGGCACGCGTGTTCTCCGGGTTAATCAGGATGACACATTTCCTGCAGGGGCCACGATTGAAAGTGTGCTCTCCAATGCTGCGCGGGAAGCTGGAGTGGACGACATCGTGACTGAAGTCGCGATTGCAATGGCGATGTGTGGGTTTACGAGCGATGCCGTCGTCGATACGCTCTCAGGTGGCTGGAAAAAGCGCCTCGCGCTCGCGGCTGCGCGGATCCGGCAACCAGATGTGATGTTGTTGGATGAACCGACAAACCATTTGGACCTCGAGGCGGTTCAGTGGCTGGAAGATTGGCTTGCAAGCGCCAGCTTTGCTAGTATTACCATCACCCACGACCGCTATTTTCTCGAGAACACCGCGAGCCGGATTATTGAACTTGGCCCGGTGTATGCCGATGGCTGTCTCCAGGTGGATGGAGCTTATTCAGACTTTCTTGAAGCACGTGCAAACTACATGGCATCTCTTGACAAGCAGCAGCACGCGATGTCTGGTGATGCCCGTAGAGAGCTTGCATGGCTACGTCGTGGCGCAAAGGCCCGTACGACAAAAGCGAAGGGACGCATTCAGGATGTCCATGAGCTGATGGCGGATTTGGACGTGATTGAGCAGCGCATCGCTGCGAAAAATACGGTGAAGCAAACGGCATTTGCAGCCAGTCAGCGGTCAACCAAAGAGCTCATTCGGGCAAGAGGTCTTAGCAAGTCGCTTGGTGGGAAGCTACTCTTCGATGGATTGGATCTGATCGCAAGTCCAGGCGACCGGATTGGTCTCGTCGGCGCGAATGGTGTTGGAAAGACGACATTGATTCGCGTGCTGGTGGGTGACCTTGAGGCAGATGCCGGAGACTTGATGCGTGCTGAAAAGCTGCGCGTCGTGTGGTTTGACCAGTCGCGAGCACAGCTGAATATGAAGGAGACAGTGCGTGATGTGCTGTGTCCAAATGGCGATACGGTCCAACATAATGGTCATGCGTGGCACGTAACTGCGTGGGCGAAGCGCTTTGGTTTTTCCGAAAATCAACTGGGGAGCTTGGTGGGCGTGCTTTCGGGTGGCGAGCAGGCGAGGCTTTTGCTTGCGAAACTGTCAACGGTGGTGGCGGATGTCCTGATTGTCGATGAGCCTACAAACGACTTGGACCTTGCCAGCCTTGAGGTCCTTGAGGGGGCGCTCTCTACATTTCCAGGATGTGTCATCCTTGTGACGCACGACCGCTATTTTATGGATGCCGTGTCAAACAGGGTATTGCATTTTGAAGCCGGAAATGTCACGGAATATGCCGACTTTGTGCAGTTCATGGAGCGCTATTCTGAGCGCCAGGCCAAAGGGTTTACTCCTGATTTTAGTGCTCCGGTAAAGCCTGTGGCACAGCGGAATCTGCTTTCGGCAAGTGAGCGTCGTGAGCTCGCCAGCATCGATGATGCCATTGCTTCGGCAGAGGCGGAAGTTGTGCGCCTAGAGGCCTTAATGGCCACGGATGCGGTTGCATCGGATGCAGCACGCTTAGCAGAAATTTGGACCAAGCAATTGCCGACTGCTAAAACAAAAGTCGAACAAGTGTATGCACGCTGGGAGTTGCTAGAGGCCAAAAAGCTCGGAGCATCATAACTGTCTCGGGCCCAATTGCTGCCTGAGTTTCTGTTTGTCTGCACGGTGCGATCAGTAGCAAAAAAACACCCTCCCAAGCTTGCGCTGGAGAGAGTGTTTTGCTGAAACCTAACTTATTGGAAGAAACGTGTCTCTTGCCGTTCGCGTCTGCGCCCACAGTTATTTTCTTCAAAAAATGGCTAGTCGATAGTCATATGTACTAAGCTGGCCGCCAATAAACAAAGAACCCACCTCCCTGAATGAATCCAGAGAGGGGGGCGTGCAAACCTTACTCTTTATTGGAAGAAACGTGTTTCCATGTTTCCAAGGAAGCGGCGGAGCGGTGCTCCTCCAAGCCTACCTGTTGCAGGGACTGTGATGATCGTGTCCGTTGCATTTCCCAGTCCGTTGTTTACCAAGGTAGATGTTGTTCCAGCCTTGATATTGTGCCCATTAGGGACGCGGAGTTCAGGGTGATCGAATGGAGCGCTCATCTTCTCAACACGTGGGTCGGTCAGTTCAAGAAGGAACTGAAGGATGTCACGCTTGTCGAAGACAGAGACTACGCCGATCAGGCCAAGCTCAGGAGCTGTGTTAGGCATGTTCTCGAGGCCGAAGTCACCACCACGATGGTAGTTGTTGAGTGCTTCATGCAGGGTTGAGTACCCACCAGTGTGCATATATGGTCCGGTCAAGGCAACGTTGCGTAGCATTGGGGTCTTGAATGCACCCTCGATTGCCAGGCGGCTGTCAGGATAGATGACGTTGTCAAAGAGACGGTTGTCATCGATCAAGAGGCCAAGCTGAATACGCTTTGCATAGGACAGAGGAACGCCGAATGGGTCGTTTCCGCCAATACCTAGGTCTTCGATTGTTGGGCGAATGCCGATGTTGTAGTACCCGATGTCGTAAGCAGAGTTGATTGCATCTGCCATTGGCATGAACTCAGCTGGGAATAGGAAGCCAAGGCCGAGCAATACTTCCTGGTTCTGCACTGGAGTAGTTGCATTGGACAATGGACCACCAGCGTGGCAGTTTATACATCCAGCCTTACCAATGAACAGGTTGTAACCACGGATTGCACTTGCAGACATTGCAGTTGCATCACCCTTAAGCCACTTGTCCAGAGGGGTCTGATCGGAGATCAGTGTTGATTCATACATCAGGACCGACATGCCAAAGATAAGGGACATGTTTGCCTGCATATGGGTGTATTCACCGGTTGGTGATGCAACAACGCGACCCTGTGCATTGACGGTGAACTTGTTAGTACCGTTCCACCACTTATCCTGGATGGCTGCACGAATCATTGCATCGTATGTGGTGTTCAGACCCTTTGTCGGATGTGCACTTGGTCCGAGGACAGAGTCATCTGCAGCAACCTTTTGAAGTCCAAGGGGCTTTAGTCCTAAGAGCTTCTTACCTACAACCGCAAAGTTACGTCCACCGTGTGCCATTTCAACATCACTGTTGACTGGTCCAACAGCTTGGGATGCAAGGGATGCATCCGTGATGAGGACCTGAACTGGAAGCGCTTCGCCCGTGACTGGATCTGTTTCGTAAACACGTGCTTCCGTATCGGATGAGCCGAATGGGTTTACACCGTTGAACTCGTTGTGAGCACGGCCATCCCAGAAGTTACGGTTGTTGAAGATGGAGTTGATGACGGAAGGTGCGTTGCGGCCCGTTACCTGACGGGTGTTGATCGCCGTCTTGGAGTAGATTGGGTCCTTTTGAACGATTCCTGCATCGACTGCGGTTCCGGTGATGCCGGTGAAGATTGTCTTGAAGACGCCTTGGCTGCCGACGATGTCGTTGGAAGAGCGAACCTTAGGGGAAAGTGGGTCAAGTGCGACAGAGAACTTTGTGAATGGGAAGTGTGTGTCGATCTTGAGCTGGAAGTTGACCGTGTGGCCACTGTCAAACTTAGCATCTGGGCCGATTGCAATCTGGTTGCGATCACGGCCATCAGCGCCTGCCTGATAGTGGCAAGATGCACATGCTGTGATTCCATCAGATCCAGCCTGCATATCCCAGAAGAGGGCTTTGCCAAGTTTGATGGCTGCTGCACGGTCCTTGATATAGACATCGAGATCTGCTGGCATCGGAACCGGTACCGTATCCAGCGGTACAGGAAGGATGGCAACGAGTCCACCGGCTCCGGCTGGAGCTGGTGCCTGCGCATTGGCAGGAAGTTGTGTGTACAACTGAGCGGCGACCGCGAGGCCACTAAGGCCGAGGGCCGCTACACAGCGTAGCGTGTTCTGTTTATTTTTTACCATGATTGATTCATCTCTCTGACACTGACTAAGGGCGATTTAAACATTTGTCTTTTTCTGAAAGCTTTATGTAGAAATCATCGATATGTACTTGGAATAGTTACAAGTTCATACACAGGTCGAAGTATAGAGATGGATTTGGTGTTTGCCATTGCTACAATTACGAGGATTCATATTGTTACAAATGCTGGCATTTTCAGGTGTGCAAGATGGTTGTAAGTGTGCTTGGTGTGTTTTGTATACAGGTCAATGTCACATCATGTATTTGCGATGGTGTACAGACGATATTGATTCTGGGGAATTCAATAACAGTGTCATCGATGATGTCCGACGCTTCCAAATGTACAGATCCGATAAAGCAAAACACCCGCCGGGAGAAGCCTCCAGGCGGGTGCTGTTACTACAGTTCGAGAACTAGAACAAACGGGTCTCGATGTTTCCAAGGAAACGACGAAGTGGAGTTCCACCATTGGCTCCCGTTGCTGGGATTGTCAAGATGTTATCCTTGGCTGCTCCATCGCCACGGTTGATCAACGTGCTGGTGGTACCAGCCTTGATCGTGTGGCCGTTTGGAATGCTCAGTTCAGGGTGATCGAACGGTGCTGCCATCTTCTCTACACGTGGGTCCGTCATTTCCAACATCAGCTGAATGAGGTCACGCTTTTGAACTACTGTCAGTGCCGCTGCCAATGCGATGTCTGGTGATAGATCTATAAAGTTCTCTCGGCCAAAGTCGCCATTACGGTGATAGTTGTTGACGACCTGTGACAGTGTCGCATATCCACCCGTGTGCATATATGGAGCTGTCAAAGCAACGTTACGAAGCATTGGGGTCTTGAACGCACCATTAATGGCAAGGCGGGTCCCTGCAGTGATTTCCTGTCCAACTGGGCGGTTAGGATCCTGAAGGATACCCAGTTGTACGCTTCGGCTAAAGGACAATGGGTTGCCGAATGGGTCGTTGGCTCCAATGCCGATGTCTTCGGCTGTTGGTCGAACACCGATGTTGTAGTAGCCGATGTCATAGGCGCTTGGCAGGAGGTCGGCCATCGGCATCACTTCTGTGAAGATACG
>Ga0114971_10002649_pt1 | contig 12290 bp, 9 predicted proteins | sample M_140625_MF_Meta_FD_87320 | JGI IMG/M metagenome (GOLD analysis project Ga0114971, IMG submission 87320) | Freshwater microbial communities from Lake Montjoie, Canada to study carbon cycling - M_140625_MF_MetaG | ecosystem: Environmental > Aquatic > Freshwater > Lake | place: Lake Montjoie... | reverse complement strand
GAAACAAAACGACCCAACCGACATATTTATTGGATTTTTTATTCATCGGATTGCTTTCAATGCCGCGCCTACTTGGCTGGACACAGGACCCATCAGATTTTTTAGGATTAATTTGACGAATTCCGCTCTAATGAGACTGTCGCAAGACTAGCGCCATCCCAGCCCTCCCGCCATATAAAATGCCCTGGCTTGTCTACTTAACCCGAATTCTGAAACTGAGACTCGGCAATCCTAGCAGGGATCAAAAAAGGTCCCCCCGACCCTCTTGCTCATGCTTCGCGGCGCGAGGGGGAGAATCTGCGCGAGAGCTTGGCCCGCCTCATTCGGCGGGTGAACGTTTTAATTTAAATTTCCATTCTGAAATAAAGATGGGGATACAATCGCGAGACGTCGCTGCTTTCATTCCCTCTCTTCCATGAAATGGAGGAGAGGGCGGGGAGAGGAGGCGCTTGGAGACGGTCGAAGGGCTACGAGAGCATGGCCTGCTCCGGAATTCGGGCTTAACAAACGCAGTCTTCATGAAATCCCCAACACCTAGAGTCCATCTTGGCAACTATGGAATAGATGGGGCGCGTTGATCCAGGCGCGCCGGTTTTTGACTGGTAGGGACCGCCGCGCTGCGGCGTCCCCGTCGCCGAGCACAGCGTCAGGCGCCGGAAAACGAGTTATATGACGAGTGTCTTATTCCCATTCGTTCGCCCTGCCGAGCGGGGGCATCGCAGCGCGGATGCCACTCCCACGCGGGCGCGAACTCCTGTTTCGGAGTTCGGGCTGAAGAGTGGTCACCCCCATCTGCGGGATCCAATTCATTCAGGAGTTCGCTGACAAAAGAGGGCAGAAAAAAACCGGCCAGAATTGGCCGGTTTTGTGATCACCCCCAATCGGGGAATTCTTATTCCGTCGATTTCTTCTTGGAAATAATGTGGGTCGCGTGGCCGAAATAGGATTCAGCGCATTCCATGAGAGTCTCGGACAGGGTCGGGTGCGGATGGATGGTGAGCGCGATGTCCTCAACGGTGGCGCCCATCTCGATAGCAAGGACGGCCTCGGCGATCAGTTCGCCGGCGCCCGCGCCGGTGATGCCCACGCCCAGAACGCGGTCTGTTTCGGGGCAGACCAGAATCTTGGTCAGCCCGTCCGTGCGATCGAAGGACAGCGCCCTCCCTGAGGCGGACCATGGGAATTTGGCAATGTCGAATTTAATTCCCTTCTCACGGGCCTCGGCTTCGGTCAGGCCGCACCAGGCGATTTCGGGGTCGGTGTAGACGACGGCGGGAATCACGCTTTCAAAGAGGCTGTCGGCACCGGTCAGGACTTCCACGGCGATGCGGGCCTCCTTATTGGCCTTGTGCGCCAGCAGGATACCGCCCGCGATGTCGCCGATGGCGTAAATGCTCGGGTCGCTGGTCTGCTGCTTGGCGTTGACTTTGACGAACCCCTTTTCATCGAGCATGACCCGGGTGTTCTGCAGGCCGAGATCGGCGCTGTTAGGGACGCGGCCGACGGAGACCAGGACGCGGTCATAAAGTTCGGAGAGTTTTTCGCCGTTGTATTCCGAATCCACTTTGATCTGCTTGCCGACGGTGGACATTTTGGTGACGCGGGCCTTGAGCCGGATCTCCTTGAACATTTTCTTGGCATTGGTCAGGACGGGGCGGGCCAGATCGGGATCGGCGCCGGCCAGGATGCTATCCATCGCCTCCACCAGGGTGATCTTGCTGCCGAGCGCGGCATAGACCGTGCCCATCTCCATGCCGATGTAACCGCCGCCGACGACGAGGAGGTTTTCGGGGATGTCTTCCAACTCCAGCGCCTCGGTGGAAGTCATCACGCGGGGATTGCCTAGGTCAAACGCCTTGGGCATGGCCGGGGCGGATCCGACGGCCAAAATAGCCTGCTCGAATTCAACGAACTGCTGACCTGACTCAGTCTCGACCCGCAATTTATTGGAGCCTTCAAAATAGCCCCGCCCGGAAATGACCTGCACATGATGCATCTTCGCCAGGGAAGCCACGCCGCCGCCGAGTTTTTGAACGATAGATTCCTTCCAGTCACGCAGCTTGGAGAGGTCCACCGAGGGTTCGGCAAACACGATGCCGCGATGGGCGGATTCGCGCGCGTTGAGGATCTGGTGGGTGGCGTAAAGGAGCGCCTTGGAGGGGATGCAGCCGCGATTGAGGCACACGCCGCCCAGTCGCTTCTCCCTTTCAATCAGGACGACCTTCTTGCCCAAATCGGCTGCGTAAAACGCCGCCGCATATCCGCCAGGGCCCGCGCCCACGACCACCACGTCTGTTTTAATCGAGTCCATGAAATTTCTTTGCGCTTAAAGTTTAACCGTTGCTTCCTTGAAATCGTGAAACGCCGCGAGCAGGTCCACCGTGAACCGCGCCGCGCTGCCGCCATCGATCACCCGGTGATCGTAGCTCAAGGCCATCGGCGTCATCAGGCGAACCTCCACCTTACCCTCGCGCACCACCGGCTTGAGCGCGCCGCGCCCGAGCCCGAGGATGGCCACTTCCGGCAGGTTGACAATGGGCGTGAAATGTCCGCCGCCAATCGCCCCTTGATTGGAAATCGTGAAGGTCCCGCCCTTCATTTCATCGGCGGTGATTTTCCGGTCGCGCGCGCGGGCTGCGAGCGATTCCAATTCCTTGGCAAGTTCGAGCAGGGACTTCTGGTCCACATTGCGAATCACAGGAACCATCAGGCCTTGATCGGTATCCACCGCGATGCCGAGGTGGATGTAGCTTTTGAGCACAATCTCATTCGCCGCCTCGTCCAGGCTGGAATTAAAAATCGGATGCTTTTTAAGAGTCTCCGCCACCGCCTTCAGCACGAACGGCGTGAGGGTGAGCTTGACGCCCTTGGCCTCATAGGCAGCGGCAAACTGCTTGCGCAACTCGCCTAGCCGCGTGAAATCAATGTCGTCGAACTGCGTGACGCGGGCGACGGCGTTCCAGCTTTCGGACATGCGCCGGGCGATGACCTTGCGCAGCGGAGTGACGGGCGATTTGGTAACCGGCCCCCATTGGGAAAAATCAATCGAAGGCGCGATTGGTTTCGCCGGCGCCGCAGCGGAGGCGGCAACCGGGGCGGGCCGGGCGGCGGCCTTCATGAGGCGCTGGATGTAAGCGCGCACATCGCCGAGAACGATGCGTCCGCCGGCCTCGCTGCCCCGGATTTTGCCCAGGTTGATGCCCAACTCGCGCGCCAGCTTGCGGACGGATGGGGACGCGGCGACGGCCGCGTCAGAAATTTCCTCTTCCAGTTCTTCCGATTCCTCGGCGACTTCCTCCGGCTCGGGCGCCGGCTTGGCAACCGCTTTTTTTGCGGCGGGCTTGGCGGCGGCCGGCGCGGACGGCGCGGGAGAGGCCTCGGCCCCGCCGCTCAAAGTGACCAGGCGCTGGCCGATGCTGACGCGATCGCCGGCTTTCACATGAACCGCGGTCACCACGCCCGCCCCGGTGGAGGGAATGGAGGCGACGGCCTTTTCGTTTTCCAGCTCAAGAATGGCCTGATCTTTTGCAACCGTGTCGCCTTCTTTAACGAAGACATTGATCACGACGCCTGAATCCGCGCCCTCACCCAGTTTGGGAAGTTTAACATCCATAAATTAACAAGAGCCTAGCTTGTCGGAAACCGGCGCCGCTTTCCAGAAATAATTTCAAACAAAATCCATAAACGCCTCCCGTCTCCGTCAACTTGGCAGGCTGATTGCTATGAAAACGGAATCAATAAAAAGTGTCTGACATCATAAAATCAAATCGCCAATACCACTGAATTTGCGATAAGATCGCGATAACACGATGACGGCCGATGCAGATCAAACTGTCCCATTTTTATATGGTGAAGACTAAAACCAAATCCTCCGACCCAAAAAAATCCAATTGCAGGCTGCGCTGGCAGCTGGGGCTTGCTTTTCTGACCCAATTGTTTGGGGGCGGCCGGGTTCATGCCGAAAACCAGGTGGAATACGGCTTTGAATATTACAAGGAGGATGGTGACCGGATGACCATCGAGACGCATTCGGTCTATTTTGAACAAAAACTGACGGATTATTTGGATATCAAGGGGGATTACACCTACGACGGTATCTCCGGCTCCACCCCGACCGGAACCGTTTCCTCCTCTGGAAAAGTCTACATGACCCAACTCGAGGATATCCGCCGGGCGATCAGCCTCCAGGCCGATGCCAAGCTGGCGAACCACACTCTCACGCCGGGTTTTTCCTACAGTGCGGAAAGCGATTACACCTCCTATGGCATGTCGCTCAATGATGCGGTGGAATTCAACGACAAAAACACCACCCTCCAATATGGGATTGCGGAAAATATTGATTCCGTCCGGGAATCAGACGGAAAAACCTGGAACCCCAAATATTCCACCACCGCCCTGATTGGCATCTCCCAACTGCTCTCGGCCAAGACCACATTCAATGCCGCCTTCACCTTCGGAAATGATTCCGGCTATTTGAGCGATCCCTACCGGCTGGCGGGATTCACCCCGGACGGTTTCCCCTTCAGCATCGGCGTCCCAGAACGGCGCCCCAGCCATCGGAACAAGGAAATCCTCTACACCTCGATGCTGCACTACTTCGACCCGCTCAACGCGAGCCTGGAAGGTTCCTACCGATTCTATCACGACTCCTACGGGGTGTATGCCAACACGCTAGGACTGACTTGGCATCAATGGCTCGGCAAACATCTGCTCGTCGAACCAATGTTCCGCTTCTATGAACAATCCGCCGCCGATTTTTACGCCGTCACTTTCTCAGGGCCTTTCACCATCGACCCGAATGGACCGCCCGGCATGCATTCCTCCGACTACCGGCTCTCGGAACTTTATACTCTGGACTCGGGTCTGCAGGTCACCGGGGTGATCAACGACCATCTGCACATCATCGCCGGCTATCACCGCTACGAAATGCACGGACTGGACGGCACGACCAATGCCGGCATGTATCCCAAAGCCAACGTGTACACAGTCGGTCTCGCAATTTTATGGTGATGAGCAGCCCCAAATCGGCCCAGGAAGCCATCGACCGCGTCGCGCATTCCGCGCAGAGGACGGTGGAAAAGGGCCTGCACAAGCTCGAGTTCCGGTCCATGGGCACGGTCTGCCGGGTCCACTGCCACGGGGTTTCCGCCGAGGCGGCCCAGGATTTCCAGCGCGCCGCGCTCGCGTGGACGGGGCAGTTCGAGGCGCGCTATTCGCGCTTCATCCCCGACAGCCTGATCAGCCGCATCAATGCGGCGGCGGGCGAGCACTGGGTGGAAATCGATCCGGATATGGAACGGATTTTCGTGCTCTGTCAGGAATTGTTCTTCTTCACCCGGCGCGCTTTTGACCCCACCTCCCTGCCGCTGATTCAACTGTGGAACTGGAAACAGCAGCCCCACACAATCCCCTCCCATGACGCCATCCGCGCGGCCCTGGAACTGGTGGGCTGGAACAAGGTGGAGCGGCGCACGGGCGGGGTTTTCCTGCCGCGCGCCGGCATGAGCATCGACCTGGGCGGCATCGGTAAGGAATACGCCGTGGACTGCGTGATGAATCTAGCCATCGAGCGGGGCATTCCCAATGTGATGGTGGATTTCGGACAGGACGTCCGGGTCCGCGGCCACGCACCGGACAGGAAGTTTTGGTGGATCGGCCTGGAGAACCCCCACGCTGCCGGCCAATGCTGGACCGGGGTGGCGGTGACCGATCATGCTGTCGCCACCTCCGGCGATACCCAGCGTTTCTTTGAGCACAACGGCCGGCGCTACAGCCACATCCTCGACCCGCGCACTGGCTATCCGGCCGATAACGGCTGCCGCGCCGTGTCTGTGATCGCGCCCAGCTGCACCATTGCCGGTCTGTTTTCCACGACCGTCTTTATTCTGGGCGAAAAAGAAGGGCTCCAGCTCATCGAGACCCACCCCGGCGCCGCCGGCGTCATCACCAGCCATACCACGCAGTTCTACACCAAACGATTTCATGATTACATCCCTGCTTAAATCCCTGCTTAAAAAAATCGCGGTGGCCGCCCTGGCCTCCGGCACCCTGTTCACCGCCTCCGCCGCGCTCAAAGTTGGCGATTCGGCGCCCGACTTTTCCGGCATGAAACTTGAGGGCGCCCTGCCCGACTCGCTCAAGGGCAAGGTGGTGATCCTGGATTTCTGGGCCTCCTGGTGCGGCCCCTGCGCCGAATCTTTTCCGGTCATGGACGAGCTCCAGAAAAAATATCAGGACCAGGGGCTCGTCATCCTCGCGGTCAGCGTGGACGAGAAGCCGGCCAAGATGGAAACGTTTTTAAAAAAGAATCTCGTCAGCTTCACAGTGGTGCGCGATGCCGGGCACCAGCTGGTTGCGGCGGCGGAACCGCAGACGATGCCCACTTCTTATATTATTGATCGCGAAGGCAAGGTGCGGTTTCTGCACAACGGCTTCCACGGTGCCGCCACCCGGAAAGAATATGTCGACCAGATTGAATCCCTTTTAAAAAACACCCCATGAAATCAAAACTTCTGCTTGCTGCCGGCCTCACCGCGCTGCTGCTCACCAGCGGCTGCGCCAACGTCAAGCCCTGGGAACGGGGCACCCTGACGGATTACACCATGCAATCGGGGCGCGACCCGATTGCGACCGCGCAATTCGAACACATCTGGTACTCGCGCGAAGAAGCCAGCGGCGGACGCGGCGTGGGCGGCGGCGGCTGCGGTTGCAACTAAACTGAAAATAAAAAACTTTCTTTCCCATTATGAAACGATTTACCCGGGCATTGCCCCTGCTGCTGGCCGCCGGACTGCAACTCCTGCCGCTGCTGCGCAACATCATCACCGCCCCCGCAGCCACCTCCAGCTTCGCGATTATCCTGCGCTGGACGATCGGCTCCAGCGCCGCGCTGGGGGCCTACGACGCCTATTCGGCAGCCACCAATTATTTCACATCCACAAACGTCTTTACAGGGACAGTGGGCGTCCCATTTACTAATAACTTAACTATCAAGTCCAGCGGCGCTGATCCTGGCGCTGTCACAACCCTTACGACCAATGGGATAAGCGCTTTTCTAACCGCCAACGGACAAACTACAAATTTCGCCATGCCGGCCGGATTAATCATGAAATTCATAGATGTTAACCCCATTTACGACTCTATCTATGGGACGCCGACAACAATCGGGACAAACTCGTTCACTGTCACTCTCAGCTATCCTGGTCAGACTTCAGTGACAACCAATATTACAATTCGAATCACTGCCTTGGTCGCTTCCCCTCCCGTCATCACCAACCAACCGGCGAGCTTCACCAACGTCGCCGGCGGGAACGCCACCTTCACCGTGCTGGCAGGGACGGCGCCCTTAAGCTATAGATGGTTCTTTAACACCAACACCTCCCTCCTGAACGCCACCAACACCTCCCTGTCGCTGACCAACGTTCGCGCCAGTCAGGCGGGCAAGTATTCCGTGATCGTCACCAACAGCAGCGGCTCTGTGACCAGCGCTTTCGCCACCCTGACGGTCACCAACCCGCTGCCCACCGCCCTCTCCACCCCGACCAACAGCGGCGGCGTGTTCCGATTCACCTTCATTCCCACGGTGGGCCTGACGAATTCCGTTCAGACCAACAGCGGCCTCACCGGCGGCGTCTGGGCGGTCCTGACCAATGTGCCGCCGCCCGCTACCGCCGCGCCGGTGACCGTGACCGATGCGCTGGGCAGCTCCAACCGTTTTTACCGGGTCATGATCCAGCCTTAGCTTTCAAAATGATATTATTCCGATTCCAAACCCCCGCCCTGCTGCTGGCCGCCGGACTGCAACTCCTGCCGCTGCTGCGCAACATCGTCACCGCCCCCGCAGCCACCTCCAGCTTCGCGATTATCCTGCGCTGGACGATCGGCTCCAGCGCCGCGCTGGGGGCGGTGGATGCCGTCTCTGGGGCGACCTCCGCATTCACGACGCCCAGCACCTTCAACGGGACCGTGGGAACGCCTTTTTCCAACAACGTGACGGTGTCCATCAGCGGGGGTAGCAAGGCGGCGAACAATGATTATTTTATTTTATCCAGCGGCGCCACGACCTCACCCCTGCTCTACAACGGCCAATCCACGACCTTGACCTTACCGCCCGGACTCACGTTCAAATCCTCCTGGGTGGACGGGGCGTCGACTATCGGCGGCGTCATTTACGGCACTCCCACGTCGGCGGGCAGTTTTCCAACCGCCGTAACCGTGGTCAGCCCTGGCAACGCCCAGCTCTCCCAGAACATCACCATCAGCATTACCGGCTCGGTCACTCCCGCGGCCCCCGCCATCACCAGTTCACCCGCCGCCGCGACGGTCGCCGCCGGACAGACGGCCATCTTCACCGTCACCGCCAGCGGCACCGCGCCTCTGGCATATTATTGGATGAAAGGCGGCACGCCGCTCGCCAATGGGGGCAACGTCTCCGGCGCAAATTCCGCCACGCTCACGCTGACCTCCGTGTTAGCGACCAATGCGGGTAATTATTCCGTGACCGTCAGTAATTCCGTCGGCACCGCCACCAGCGCGGCCGCCGCGCTCTCCGTCATCATGCCGCCCGCCATCACGAGCCAGCCGGCGGGCTTGAGCGTCACTAACGGCGGCAGCGCGCCATTCGCCGTCACCGCCAGCGGCGGCACGCCGCTGACTTATCGCTGGCTTAAAGGGGGCATCGGCCTCACCAACGGGATCAAATATTCCGGAGCCAACTCCAGTCTCCTCACCGTGGCCGCCCTCACGGCGGCGGATGCCGGGAATTATTCCGTGATCATCACCAATCTCGCCGGCAGCGTCACCAGCACCAACGCCGCCCTGACGGTACTAGGTCCGCCGGTCATCACCACACAGCCCACCAACCAGACGGGGGCACCGGGCAGCAGCCTGGTCCTGGCGGTTGCCGCCACGGGCAGCGGTACTCTGGGCTATCAATGGTACAAAGGCACCAATGCCCTGACGGAGAGCTGGAATCGTTCCGGCTCGGCCTCAAACATTCTCACACTCTCGGCGCTGACAACCAACGACGCGGGCGGCTATTCTGTCGTGGTAACCAATATCTATGGCAGAACGGCCAGCTCCAATGCCCTCATCACCGTGGAGTATCCGGCCACCCCGCCCCTCATTGTCACCCCGCCCGTGAGCAGAACCGTGGCGCTGAATTCGACGGTGGTGCTCACCGTCACCGCCAGCGGCACCGGCCCGCTGGCCTATCAATGGCTTCAAAAAGGAAAAAAAATTGTGAATAGCGCCACGATTTCCGGCTCCACTCTCAGTTCGCTCACTCTGTCCAATGTCACCACGAAAAACAGCGGTTCCTACTCCGTGATCGTGACCAATCTGTACGGAAAAGCCACCAGCGCCGTCGCAACCGTGTCCGTACTCGCGCCGCCGCTGATTGTGAAATCGCCCGCGTCCATCACGAGCCAAATCGGCGGCAGCGCCACCTTCAAGGTCAAAGCCAAAGGGGCTGCGCCGTTGCATTACCAATGGTTCCGGAACAGCGTCCCCCTGGCAGATGGCGGAAACATTTCTGGGGCGACCCTGACCACGCTCAAAATCTCGGCGCTGACGGTCGGCGATGCCGGGGTTTATTCCGTCACCATCACCAATCTTGTGGGCAGCGCCACGAGCGCCAACGCCATCCTGACCCTGCCGGGCGCCGCTCTGCCCATATCCGTCCATTTACCCCTGACCAGCCTGACGGCGCCCCCGGCGCCCCCTGTCATTTCAGAGATTCACTACAATGGAGTGAGCGGCGTCACGCTCAGAGGCACCGGCGCTGCCGGAGCGGTTTATATCTTGCAAGCCACGTCCGAACTCACAGACTGGTCTGACATTGGCACGAACAGTGCGGATGCGAACGGGCAATGGCAGGCCACGGACACGAATGCGGCGCCCTGCCGGTTTTACCGCATGAAACTGGCACCCTGATCTGCCATCAGGCATATAAATTTTGAATTTGAAACAAACATCCCGCTCTTCTTTGCCCGGCCGCTTTCACCCGAACTCTGAAATAGGAGTTCGCCCCCGCATGGTAGGGGCAGCGCGCTGCGCTGAGCTCGCCCGCGCTCATCGGGCGTCATCAAGGATGCTGGAACAGAAGCCCGCACACGTCCCTTCCGCGCCGAATGTGGCGCGGGGGCATCGCAGCGCGATGCCCCTACCCACTGCGGCGTTCGGGTTGAACACGCCCGGAACATACTGTCTGCGGACGACTCGTCCCCAAAACCCCTCCCTTCAACAGAAAGGGCCCCGGTGCTGAAATCTCTCCCGCTGGTCTGGGTGTTGGCTCTGGCCGCAGGCTGTTCAGGGTCCAACCCCAAGCCCGCGCCCACGGCTGCGGGCCTGGCACCCATCGTGGTATCCACCGGGGCAGCGCACCAGCTGAGGCAACCCGCCACAACCCGGCCCGTGCCGGCGATCGACAGGGTCCTGATCATCAGCATCGACGGGTTGAGGCCAGACCTTCTGCTGCGGGGAGAGATGCCTCGAGTCCGGGGCCTCTGCAAGGCTGGCAGCTTTTCGTTCTGGGCTGAAACCGAGCCCGAAGCCTACACCCTTCCCTGTCATGTGAGCATGCTGACCGGCGCGCCTTCGGAAAAGCATGGCGTCACTTGGAACGGATACATTGAGCAGTCCTATCCGGATGTCCCCACGCTGTTCGAAGTCGCCAAACAGGCAGGGTTTTCAACGGCCATGGTTTCCGGCAAAACGAAATTTATCGTGTTCCTAAAGCCCAAGACCGTCGACTTTTCCTACCTTCCCCCCGATGAACCGGTCGCGGACCGCGAGGTTGCCGAACAGGCCGAATCGGTCCTGCGCCAGCATCAGCCGCAGGTGATGTTCGTCCACCTCCCCGGCGTGGACAGCATTGGCCATCAGTTCGGCTGGGGTTCCACGGAACAGATGACCGCCATCGCGCAGGCGGACGCAGCGGTGGGTCGTGTGCTCGACACACTGAAAAAATTGAAGCTTACGGAGTCGACGCTGATCCTCCTGACCGCCGACCACGGCGGGGCCGGAATGAGTCACGAAACCAACGACCCCCGCAGCCACTTCATCCCATGGATCGCTTCAGGCCCGGGCGTGCGGCAGGGCTATGATCTGACGCTGACGGATCGAAAATCGATTCAAACCGAAGACACCTTTGCCACGGCGTGCTTCTTCCTGGGCATTCCCCTCGGCAACGATGTCTCCGGCAAACCGGTGATGGAGCTCCTGAATCCCTCCCGCAGCGTTAAATAAAAAGGGCGCATGAACTGCCATCAACCTTCCACCCGACCAACGCGAAGGCCTTGTGAAATCAAGCTGTTAAAAGCGTTATCCGCGATATTTAAGATATCCCCTCTAAAGCCGATGCGACATCTTTTCAACGTCCTGACATTATGTCTGTGCCTCGCGACCGCGACCGCCCGAGCCGCTCATACCCAGGCGAGCCTGCTCCTGCCCGCCAACCCGGCTGCGGCTGGCACCACCTTATTAGTCGGCGTGAATCTGAAGATGGATCCCGGCTGGCACACCTATTGGAAAAACCCCGGCGAGTCGGGCATCGCCACCCGGATCGATTGGCAACTCCCGCCCGGCGTCACCGCCGGCGAGATTCAGTGGCCGCTGCCACAGGTGCTGCCGCCCGCCGAAGTTACCACCTACGGCTACCACGAGAACGTCGTCCTGCTAGTTCCGCTCACCCTGGCCGCCGACCTCAAGCCCGGCCCGCTGGTTTTGCGGGCGGAAGTTTCCTGGCTCGAATGCCAGGATCAGTGCGTCCCCGGCAGCGCCCCGATTGAGGCCGCGCTCGAGATTGGCAGCCAATCTAAGGCTACGGCGGCGGCGGCGACTCTGAAATCCTGGCAGGCTAAAACGCCCCGCTCCGGCGACCCCCTGCCCTTTCAAGCCCGCTGGGAAAAACCGGCGACCGGCGACCTCCGGACGCTGCTCCTGACACTTCCTGCCGGACAAATTTCCCCCATGCTACCGGTTGACGCCGTGGATTTCTTCCCGGACGCCAGCGAGGAATATGAAGTTCAGGCCCCGGTGGAACGAATCCCCGATTCATCCGCCCACTTTACAATCCGAAAGCAGGTAAAGAAATTCTCCGGCAACTGGCCCGCTACCCTCCGCGGGGTGTTGATTCTGGAACGCAATGGAAACCGGGAAGGATACGATGTCGCCCTGCCCATCCGCGATGGGACTCCCGCCGCGATTGTTGCGAGCGCCTCGCCGGGACAATCGCAAACGCAATCACTCTGGAAGATGTTGATTTACGCTTTTGTGGGAGGGCTCATTTT
>Ga0114971_10002648_pt1 | contig 12291 bp, 13 predicted proteins | sample M_140625_MF_Meta_FD_87320 | JGI IMG/M metagenome (GOLD analysis project Ga0114971, IMG submission 87320) | Freshwater microbial communities from Lake Montjoie, Canada to study carbon cycling - M_140625_MF_MetaG | ecosystem: Environmental > Aquatic > Freshwater > Lake | place: Lake Montjoie... | reverse complement strand
TTAATTGCATGTGCCAAATCTTCATTTGTTTCAATTAAATAAACTTCTTTTTCGCATTCGTGACAATATTTAATATTCTTTTCTTTGCGCTTAAACAGACCTTCCCATTTCTGATTACACTTAAAACCAAAGGTGCAGTTACGAATATCAATATATGACTTTGCATCTTCCCAAAAATCTGTTTGAAGCTCTTTTGTTTTCTTTTTAGTTTTCTTTACCATTTTTCTTATAAATTAAACATTTGAAATTATTCATTTATTTCATTAGAAATTGCGAAGAATTCCATACTTCTTTACAATTTTTACAATATCTATCAGGAGAATCTTCTTGAATAATGCATCCGCCAAGACTTATCTCGTCTTTTCCAGCAGACTCAAGCATTCCTTTTCCGGGATAGCCATAAACAATTCTAATTGCATTTTTGGTTTTACAATTTGGGCATACATATTTTTCCATTTATTTATCCAAAAATAATTGTTCTGTGCATGATGGATATTTACTTCTATAAATATCACTATATTTTTCTGGAAATAAAATATACATAATTCTTTTTATAAGGCTTGGCTTGCGATTCATAGAATAATATTTATCAGATAATTGACTCATTAACTCATCCTTATTTACGCCTTTGTTATTTGCTACAAAATTTAGTCTATTTTCTTCGGCATGCTCTATGACTCCATATAAACCCAAATCTAGTTTTTCTGTTTCAGAAATATACCTAGCATTCCAATGTTGTGATCCATGAATTTTCCATTCTAAGATTGGATCAATATCCATAGCACTTAAATAGTCGGATTCCCATTTTCTTAATGCAATAACTTCTTTTTTAGTCATCTCCTTTTCTTCTTTATTTGGATTAAGTCTTCTATGAATCACAATATCACCTTCTGCCATTCTGCAAATACCTGCAGCTAATATATGAACACAGGCGCTCATACAAATTTCATCTTTTGGAACCCAGGTTGATAAATTATTTTTTCTAATCATGGAACCGATTTCCATAGCACTTACAACTCTTCCACCATAATTTTCTTTAAGTATTACTGAGTCATATTTCACATGAAGATTTTCTTTTTTAACCCTATCTAATATCTCCTTAAATTCCGAAACATCCTCTTTATCAATATGATCTGTTATAAAAATAGATACATATTGACGGCCAAACTTATCAAACTCATCATGCTTTTCCATACGAACCAATGCATTGGCATTTAAAGAGGTAATCATCATCAAAATAATTAGTATTTTCATAGTTAGGCTCTATTAATTCTTGAGTTTGGATGTCTTTTACCTATAGTGACAATTATTCCGTCTGTTGATTGAACTAAATAACACCTTAAAAATTCTGACATTCTCCTAATTGGCTCTTTACCGAAAGCTTTTTCCATTTGCCTAATAGATTCTTTATTAAAATATCTAATTACCGCTCCATGGCCATCATAGGTGGCCTTGCCATAATCAATTAGCCAGTTTCTAATTAAAGGGGGTATGCCGCGCTGTTTAACTCTAATAGAAGCGTGTTGTGTAAGCATTTTCATTTCCTTTGTTAATCTGTACATCTAATAAACGCATCAAAAATGAAAAAGTAAGGATATTTAGGTTAATTTATTGAAGATATTTGAAAAGCAGCCCAATAATAAGGTTGCTTATATTTTGAAATATTAGCCAAGATTTTATTGCTAATCTTGTCATTAGGAAATTTTAGATCCGGTTTTATCGTTTCAAAAGAGCCAGTCCTATATATATTTTGAGTGTAATAAAGAGCTTCGCTAGGACTTATTTTATTATTTAACAACAAGGAATAAAAAATGGTCATAAAATCAACGGTTGCTTGATCATCTATCTCCCAAAGGGTGGAAATGATATTTTTAGCTCCTTTAAGTTGAAAGACATTTGATAAGCCTTCGTAAGCCTTCGTAATATCTCCTGAGGCAATAGAGTCACCGGTATTGCAAGCAGATAAAGTTAAAAGATATGTTGATATAGGTTTAACTTCTGATCGGATTTGATCGAGCGTTAATGATGACCCATCACCCAAAAGCATTTTTGAGGAGTCTGAAATTGAAGAGGCGAATTTAAAATGCGTAGCTAAATGAATAAACTCTGTATTGTTTTCGAACGAATTATAAAAATTTATCTTATTAAATTTGTCATCAATAAAAAATCTTTTGTTACTTGTATTAACGCCAGCCTCCATAATAGATTCGATTTCATTTTTTACCCCAGGCAAGTCTGATTTAAATTCTGAGTTTCCTTTTGTAGCGCCATAAGCATCTAGACCTAAGATATTTTTACCAATTTCCTTATTTTTGCTAGATAAGCCAATTTTTTCTAGTACATATCTGGAGCCGATATCCTCTTTAGATATTCGCATTAGCGTTAGTGGCATTAAATTCAAATATCCATCTGTTTGAATTTTTATCTTCTTCAATTTTCTAGAGACAATATACGAACTTAAAGAAACACCATTATTATTAATAGGCATTTCAAAAAGATTTGAAGACAGAGCATTCCAAATATTTTCAGGGACATTTTTATTGTGGGAAAGGTTTTTCTGTATTGTGAGAACATTAACCTGAAAGGAATTATCTTTTAAATCCGCCTTAAAAATTAGTGGCTTAGTATTTTTCTCATAAAACTGAACATCAATATGATTTAAATTAATTGAAAAAATTAATGCCGCTTCATTATCAGTTAGATTGAGGCTACTAAATTTATACATTTCAGTGTTTTTGACTACCGGCTTTGTCTGTTCTTTCAAGAGACCTTGCTTGTAAAGATTTTGTATCGCCAGAAATTCCTTCTTCTTTCTCTCTATTGAATCTTTTAAAGTACTGGCGTTATTTTTGTTCATAGTCTGATTAAGTAATTTAATTTGATCTGCAATCAATTCCATGCTTGCAATATAATCCTTTTCGGTTCCAGAAAAACTAATCTGTGTAAGGAAATCCTCGTTATCATTTGATCTTCTAACAAAGTCTAGAAAGTCATTTTCCTTTAAAATTCTCATGGAAGCCAAAGCAGAATCAAAATCAGAGATATCATAGAAATTCGAAGAAAATTTCTTTAAATTTTCACTATTTTTTTCAGTAAGATATGTCAGGTCACTTTTACTAAATTGTGAAAGTTGCTTTCTGAAATCCTGCAATGTATTTATATATTTTTTCGCGTATATTGCTGCAAATTTTTTTTCATTCGCAAGCATAAAAAAATTATAAATAAAATTGTAGCTATCAAGGCGATTTATCGGAATTGCACTTTGGCCATCTAGATTTAGATAAAAATTAATCTCCAGCTTAAAAGCCAAATCAAGCCAAAGCTTATTAAGCATTTGAGTTTGCTGAATTTGGGTAGACTGAAAATAATTTTTTGTATCATTCAAGTAGATTCGTTTTGCTTCTTTATATATCTCTTGGTTTTTAGAGTCCATTACATATAATGATGTGTCGAAATAAGTCCAATATAAATTGAATTTTTTAATATCTTTTGAGCGCAAAGATTCATTAATATTTGCAAATATATTTGCCATATCAATTTCAGGTGCTCTCTTATATAAATCTAAATAAATATCAAAATATTCCCTGCCTTTTTTAATTGACTCCTCATCTCCTTTAGCGAAATATGCATCAGATATAGTTTTGTGAAATTTTGCAAAAGCTTGCACTTCCTCTAGATTGTTATAGTCAATCTCATACGATGAGACAATTAATGTTCCAGTTTTGATTACCCTGTCATATTTACCTACTGCTAAATCATAACTTTGGTAAGGTATATAGGAAATTGAATTTCTTAAATCTTGATTGCGTATTTCGTTGCCTTTAGACTTATCTTTTAAAGTTGATTGAATGTAATCATCCATTTTATCGGCATAAATACTTGCATTTTTTAAATCAGCACTATCAAAGTAAATGCCAAATTTAATTCCATCTGTAATGACTTGCCACATAAACTCATGCTTTCGCAAAAAATCATTATGTGTTTTTTCAATATTTAATTCTGATTCAAATAGATTAATCCTTTTTAGAGCATCTTGATATTGGCCAGAATTTCTAAGACTCCCAATTTCTCTTAGTAACTGACCAAATCTATAAAAATTATTCTTAGTATCCTTGACTAGACCGCTAAGTCTTATATCGAGAAATTTATTTACCTCATCTTTTGACTTAATAAAAGGCCAGTACTCCTGTTTTTCATTTGCAAATGCTCCAATAAAATCAACTTGCAAAGCTATGATTTTTGGATCGCTCGATTCCTGAAAAATTACGGGTTCAATATCGACTGTGACAAACTTCAGCTCTTGTTTTGTAAGGACTTTTTTTGCATCTATAAGACTGTCGAAGATAAAAAATAGCTTTTCATCATTGGAAAGGGTGCTATCAAGAATTATTGATCTATGTAAACTTTTGAATCTGTTACTTTTCTCTAAAATATCTGAATTATTTAATTTCTCTATATTTTTATCTTTTTCTAAAGAATATAGAGGGGTGTTGATAGAAAATAATATAAAAATAGAAAATAAAAAAAATCTAATCATTAGTCTGTAATTAGCGCTTTATTTTCTTTATAACAATTTTTATATTGCCTTCATCCCTACCTTCAAGATTGAGTTTGGGTTTTAAATACTGGGCTTGCTTATCATCGAATTTCTTAAATCCTTTAATAATTAGTATCTGAATTTTTTCATTACCTTCTATTTTCTCTGATCTAATAACTGTCATACCCATAGATATGGCTGATTCTGTTATTAGTCTTGACTCAGAAATTGGTTCGTTCATTTCCAGAATAATTTCTTTTGAAATAACCTCTGTTGATGAATGAGATTTTAAGTATGAAACAACATTTGAATATAATGAATCTGAGCCGCTTCTGACTGTTTCCTGGAGGACAGGGGTTAATCCTATTAAAATACCTGCAGTTATGGCTACCAATGTTTTTATGTAAGCCGCTTGCTTCACAAAAAATGATTTAACAGAGTCTTCGGTACTTTCATTTTTCTGTATTTTTTGTAATTTTTTGAGTTGCTGAAATCTAAAATATGAGTTCTCTGAACTAATTTTATCTAAACCAATATCTTTTTCATAAGAACCAATAGCCTCCCTTAATTGAGCGGCTTCTTGCTCATCCTTATTCTTAATATTTGGCTTCGCTTTTCCTGAAAGGATTGTGATCCATTTATCTTCTTTTGGCATATCAGCTCTTCAATAAATCAAAGCAAGGCTTAGAATAAGGCATAAATTTTTTCTTAGTTTCTGAAATAAATACTTTTGTTGCATCATATGTCCTATTAATTTTTTTAGCTATATCCTCTAGCGGAATGTCTATATATATAAGGCTTAACACATAAGCTCTATCATCCTGGTTACGACCACCGTCTTTAGCGAATCTAGAAAAAGCATTCTTCAAGCAATCCTTTATATCTCTCTTTTCAAAAATATCTATGCCATCAGATGCATCATTCCATCCATCTATTGCTCTATTATGATTATCGACATATAACTGCATTTCTTCTGAACTTATATATTCCTCTTTTTGAAATTTGATTGGATGTAGTTCTTCACCCACTTCACGATAAGCTGTTATTTTGATACCCTGTTTAAAAGTAACTTTTGCTTCTTCAAAGGCTTTCTTTCTTTTAATTTCAAAATCCTCATTAGTATTTTTACCTTTACTTAATTCAACTGTAACCCTTCTTAGATAATCTTTATAAAGATTGTAGCTAATCGTTATAATCCAATTTCTAAACGACTTGTATTGAAAACTTTGTATGCTTTCTGGTAATTCTAAAAACACTTCCTGAATAATTTCTTCAGCAATTTCTGGTTTTGCTCCACCTTTGTATGTCATCCACCGTATAACTTCCAAAGCGTATTTCTTATACAAAAATTCTAATGCCTTTTCATCACTAGCATCTCTTTTAAGTTTTTCTATTGCTTGTTGCTCTTCCATGGCTTGGTCTTTTTTGTTGGTTCCTTAAAATTACCAAGCCATTCATCTTCAGTCAATAGTTAAATTAAATAGAATTTATCTCACAAATAAACTGCTTCTTTAGTTGATATACGAATTAAATTAACCCTTAACTTCTTACCCAAAATTATTAATATAAATATCTGATACTGGTTTTAAAATTCCCCCTTCCATTTTTAAGCCAGAAGCGTCAATTTTCTTTTTTCTTCCAATATCAATTTCAATTTCAGCACCTTTGGCTTCATTCACCTGGTCTTCAATTAGTGACCCAACAGACCATTTAAGAAGCAGAACCTGACATTGAATTGCAAGGAGAAGTGTAGCGAAAATGGCACCAATAATTAAAGAAATTGAATCGTTAGATATATATTGTAAATGAGCTTTGATCTGATCTGAAAAGCCTGACTCTTTTACTGCATTTGCAGAAGCCTTTAGAACGGCATTTTCTTTGTCACCTTCTAACTTATCAAGCTTTTGCTTAGAACCAAAAAGCTCTTGTTGGGCAGCATCAGCTGTCTCTTTCTTAACTCTATATACGACACCTACACCTATTTTCCCTGTTCTACTGCCCCCTTCAGCCTCCTCATTAGCAATTCTAAGCTTGCTACGATAATCCTCATCTCTAAAGCTGACATCTTTTTTCTGATTCTGAATCTCAATGTCATAACTATTAGCAACTTGAGTTTTAGCATTTTCTCGTAACTGAGCATCAATTTCTTTTTTAAACAACAATGAATCCACTGTAAAAAAACCTATGACAGCGATAATAATGCCAATAATGATTCTTACAGCTGAAGCAAATTTCTTCCCTGGAGACCTTATGATTAACACATCGGTTACATAAATAACCCATGCCCACATAAATGCTGCAACATAACTCATGGGAGATGAAATCTGAAATATGCTTTTAGCTATATAGTTACCAGAAAACAATTCGATCATTACTATCATAGAAATAGCAAAACCAAATTTAATGATGCTGGATTGATCTTTTGGATGTCTTGATTCAAACTTAGATGGATCTAACCATAGCATCCTACAAAATAAATTGTTCATTTTTATTCTCCTTTTGATGTATGCGGTAAAAATTGATGGTTACTGAATTGTTGCAACCCGTTTTGGAAGCCACGATGGTATTTATTTATTGCTCCTTCTATCCAGCCTTTATTTTGTAAAGCCAAAGAGATTTGATCTTCAATTACTTCAATTTCTTTTTTTATCTTATTACAAATGCCATCAAGCATTTTTGTTACCGACTCATATGTCCCCCCAATTTTTGATAGATGGATTTCAATTTCATCAATATGTTTTAATTTCTGTCTATAAATTTTTTCTAAAGTATTTTTAAAATCGAAGAGAATTTGATCTTTACCGCTCCTAAGAGACTCTTCAGTTTGGAAGTTATATCCATTGTTATACCCAATCTTGTAATAAGTCTCATCTAGAAATTTTTGTACCTCTTCCAAATCTAAGAGTCCTTTATATTTCCATGTGTAAAAACCTGTAAAAGCATCTTCTATATCTTTTATATCTTTTTCGTTACTTTTGGGAAACTCTATTACATTCCCACCTAGTATGTTTTCTTGCTTCTCTTCTATGGCTTCTTCTTTGTCACTTCTCCAAAATGCTAACTTCATTAATTTCATCTTATTTCCTCTCAATTTTTAAAAATTGGATATCAATTGATCTCCAAACTAATAAACGCTCTAACTTTTAAAAAGTAAGGGTTGTTATAAAAAAAATCCTAAATTTCTCAAATTATTGCATTCAACTTGTAAACGCATCATCTTTTATATAAGTAAGGATATTCGCGATAAATAAGCATTTATATTTAATAAACTTAAGGTATAAATTATTCTAATAATCTAGAAATTAATAATTTATATATATAAATCAATAAGTTATGAAATAAACTCGATACATCCTTACCTTTTTCCTTCTGACGCGTTTATTAGTTGTAAGAACAACTTTAATTAACTAAGAAAAGGAAAAACAAAATGTTATCTAACTATCAAGCAGTAGGAATTTATGAAGGTTTTTATGATGGATCTAAAGAAGATGTCTCAGACTCAATTGAATTAATCGCGGATCAATTTATTCATGATACTTGCTCTTATCTTGAAGATTGCTCATCAAGTATTGAATCAGATTTTAGAAGTTTAATTTAGGCAAATAGAGATGAATAAAATAGAAAAAAAATTTGAGAAAATTAATCAAAAAGCTTGGCAACTAAGGAAAGAAGGGAAATATGAAGAATCATTAAGTTTGATTTTACCCTTTGCAAATGATGGGCTGGCAATCGCGCAGCATTGCGTAGCGACTTTTTATTATTACGGAGAAGGGGTGGAAGAAGATTATCAAATAGCATCCGATTGGCTTCAGAAAGCCGCAGATCAAGAATTTTCTGAATCACTTTGTATGCTTGGACATCAAAACCTATATGGTGTTGGAATACCAAGAAATATTTCGAAAGCGATAGATTTGTTAGTAAGAGCGGTTAATAAGAGTAATGGCTATGCTTGTTATTTACTAGGAAAGCACTATCAATTCGATGGCATTAAGTGCGATTACTTCCGAGCCAGTGGTTATTATGTAATGGGAATTAATTTAGATAATAAAGATTGTATGAGCGCGCGAGCAGATATGCATTTCTCTGCCAATGAATATAAAGACGCATTGAATTTATATATAAGAGCTTCACAATTAGGCTGTGTTAAATCAACTTTTAATGCAGCAACGATGTTTGAAAAAGGATTAGGATATGAAACAGACCTTAAATTAGCTTTCCTACTCTATAAATCTGCGTCTGAAGCAGGTGACTTTATGGCTCTGCATAATTTAGGAACATTTTATTACAGTGGTAAGTATGTTGAGAAAGATAAGGAAAAGGCCTTTAATTGCTATCTTAAAGCAGCAAATGAAGGTGTAGCATTATCGCAGCACTGTATTGGTTTAATGTATCTTAACGGCGACATTTGTCAGGACTTAGATGTTTCTCTGGCATGGTTTAATAAAGCACTAGAAAGAGGATGTAGGGATTCTGAACAATATATCAATGAAATAAAATTGATAAAAAATAGAGGATTTATAGAGCACTAATAACAACTTTTAAAGAAAAAATAATGATCAGTCTAAAAAGAAATTCAAAATTAGAGCTTATTAAAGCTGAAGGCATAAGAACCAAAGCTAGTAGCATATACACACCGAATCAGAAAGATGACTTTAGAATTAGTCGAAGTAAATTTGATAATTTTTTATTGTGTCCGCGATGTTTTTATCTTGATAGAGTAAAAGGTCTTCAAGACCCAGGAATGCCTGCATGGTCTCTAAATTCTGCAACTGACCATTTATTAAAAAAGGAATTTGATGAGTGCAGAGAAAAAGGCGAGCCGCATCGATTATTTTCTGTATTTGGTCTAGATAATTTAATTCCATTAAAACATCCAAAAATGGATGACTGGAGAGATTCTCTTCGCAAAGGATTAGAACATCGTTACAAAGATACTAATATCATATTATCCGGTGGCGTTGATGATATTTGGTACGACACAAAAAATGAAGAATTTGTTGTGGTTGATTACAAATCACAAGCTAGCGACAACCTAGTTCAAACAGAGAGCTACCTTGCTAACCCATACCATCAGGGGTACAAAGTACAAATGGATTTTTATAATTACTTATTAACATGCATGGGTCATAAAGTTTCTCCAAAATCGTATTTTTTAGTAGTAAATGCAAATAGGGGCGCTGAAGGATTCTATGGAAACATGAAGTTTTCAGAAACAATTGTTCCTTATAACCATAATATTTCTTGGATACCCAACAAAGTAGAAGAAATGATTAAGGTGATGAATTCCAAAGAATTGCCAAATGGAAATGAAAGCTGCGAGGTATGCGCATACTCAAGAGAAAGAAGTCTTAATGAATAAGCAAAGAATCAAAGAAATAACAAAAGAAACCGTGAAGAAATCATTCTTTAATTTTTTTGTTTGTAAAGAAGATGTCAAAACACAGCATTTGCTATTACATAAACTTTTTCCTAAGGAGTGCAATACAAGATCAGTAATGGGTGGCTTGGAGACTAGCTTGGGCACTACTTTATGGGAAAAAATAGCTTCTAAATTAGCCGAAGAAAATGGTTATCAAGTCTTAGATAATAAAATGGAATTACAGCCAGAAAAAATGCCGGTTGCAGTAACAAATTTAATAGCAAAATTTAAAGACAAAAGAGAAGAAGCGAATGCAAATGTGGCGATGAAAGAATACATTGCTGAATTAAATAAACTTATAAATAATTTAAAGTCATCTGAAATTCCACAAAAATTTAAAAAATTAACTAAGGGTAGTGGCATAGATATTTATATTAAAAAAAATAATATTGAATATGCCTTCGATATTAAAACTGTACAAATTAATGCTGGAAGTGGAACAAAATACAATGAGGTATTGATGAAATGGATTGCTTTCAATGCGTTATATCAAAAATTTAAAAAAACTAACTGTTCTTTCAATGCTCACTTAGTTATTCCTTATGACCCTCATACAGAATCTAATTGGTGGTCAGAATTTGGAGAAAGAGCTTACCCATTAGATAAAGAGGATTTAATGCTTGGTAATGAGTTTTGGAATTTATTATCTGGTGAAGAAAATACCTTAGAATTGATAACAAGTGGGTTTGATGAATTAAAAACAGAAGGATTCGAATCTATATTTATAGATTTCTTTCATGGCAGTAGCTTTAAAAACAATATTAAACTTATTGAACACACTTTAAATGTTAATTGCTTAAGTAAATCAATGCCTGAAAAAATAACTTCTAAACTAGATTGGGAATGCAGCAAATGTAGAAGTAAATTTTCTGCGTCAATTAAATGGCTCTCAGAAGCAAGAAATTGCTCTAAATGTGGCATACATTTAACCAAGTCAATTTAGGGATAAATCTTGAAAAAATTAGTATTTTTTTTATTATTATTTTTACCACTATTAACTAAAGCTGAATGGGTTCTTATTGGTTCTATGGAGAAACAAGATCATTACTTTGACCCCGGAACTCTTAATAAAAAAGGTTCGCTTGTGAATGTTTTGGAAATGGTCTCTTTTAAACAAGGCAATGCTTTTCTTGATGGAAGCAAATCGTTAGTCTCAAAAAATATATTTGACTGCAATAAAAAAACCTTTAAATTTAGTTCGATTGTTACATATACTGATTATATGCAAACAGGAAATGTTCTACATTCAGCTAACTATGATTTAAACAGTCAAAAAGCAACAGCAATCTCCCCCGGAACAACCAAAGCAATATTACTCAATGAATTATGTAAATAATTTAATTTATAAAAAGAATTATTACAATTTAAACTTCACCAAACATATCAAGTTGTTTCTTACTGTCTTCTTCGGGCAAAACATATTGCATTTTTTTGCTATCAAAACTTCCATCTAGCATTGCAATTAAACTTTTTCCAAGATGAAATCCAAGATTTACTGGCACAGCATTACCTATTTGTTTGTATTGAGAAGACATTGATCCAACAAATTCCCAATCATCTGGAAAGCTTTGTATCCTGGCGTACTCTCGAACATTAAGGGGTCTGGTTTCAGAAGGATGGCATCTTTCAGTTTGTTTCTGAGCCGGTGCACATGTTAATGTTAACGATGGTTCATCCCATGATAACCTCCTTGCCATTCCAGTTTTTCCGCCTCCCATAAAATAACTATTACCCATGTATTCTCTTTGATTTTTATCTGAAAGGTCTTTCCAATAACCGCCTGGAGGAATCAGCTCCATAATTTTTCTTTTCTTTTCTGGATAAGCTTGCCCAACAGACTTTGGGGTCTTTTTTAAGGCTTCTTTAAGTGAGATTGTGTAATCCATTTCTTTCGGAAGAATAAAAGGAAGCTTTAAATCATTTCTTATACAAAGAATGATTAATCGCTCTCTCTTTTGCGGAACATCTAAATATTGAGCTCTTAAGACTTTAGTTACAACTCTATAACCTAGTTCATTTAATACAGAAACCATTACTTTGAGTGTGCGCCCATTATCATGTTTAAGCAGCCCCCTCACATTTTCACCTACAGCTATTTTTGGCTTAATCTCTTTAATGGCTCTTGCAAGCTCAAAGAACAAAGTACCCCTAATATCCTCAAAACCTAATTTATTGCCTGCCGTGCTAAATGCTTGACATGGAAATCCTCCTGTAACAATGTCAGCCTTAATACCCTTGTAATTCATATTTCGTACATCCTGACATTGAACATTCCAACTAGGCCTATTAAGAGTCAAGGTTTTTGCTGCATCTTTATCAAACTCAACTAAAAGCT
>Ga0114971_10002646_pt1 | contig 12293 bp, 13 predicted proteins | sample M_140625_MF_Meta_FD_87320 | JGI IMG/M metagenome (GOLD analysis project Ga0114971, IMG submission 87320) | Freshwater microbial communities from Lake Montjoie, Canada to study carbon cycling - M_140625_MF_MetaG | ecosystem: Environmental > Aquatic > Freshwater > Lake | place: Lake Montjoie... | reverse complement strand
TCAGCGGGCGGTCGGGGTAGATGTTGATCCACACCTTTCCACCACGCTTGATGTGACGCGTCATGGCGATACGAGCCGACTCAATCTGGCGGTTCGTGACGTATGCGGGCGTGATCGCCTGGATACCGAACTCACCGAAGGTCACCTTGGTACCACCGGTCGCGGCACCCGTGCGCTTGGGGTGGTGCTGCTTGCGGTGCTTGACTTTGCGGGGGATAAGCATGGGTTACGCCTCAGTTCCTGCGGTAGCGGCCGGAGCCTCGGTGCCGCGCGGTGCAGCGCCACGACGAGGGCCACCACGGTTTCCATCGCGTCCACCACGGGCCATCTTCTGGGCAGCCTGTTCGCGCGCGAGATCCTTGTCGGTGATGTCACCCTTATAAATCCAGACCTTCACGCCGATTCGACCGAACGTCGTACGGGCCTCGTAGAAGCCGTAGTCGATGTTGGCACGCAGAGTGTGGAGAGGAACACGTCCCTCACGGTAGAACTCTGAGCGCGACATTTCCGCACCACCGAGACGGCCGGAAACCTGGATTCGAACGCCCTTAGCACCTGCGCGCTGGGCTCCCTGGAGTCCCTTGCGCATCGCGCGGCGGAACGCCACACGCGCACCGAGCTGCTCGGCGATACCCTGTGCGACGAGCTGAGCGTCGGCCTCGGGGTTCAGCGCTTCAACAATGTTGATGATGACAACCTTGCCGGTCATCGCGAACGCTTCTTCACGAAGACGGTCAAGACCGGTGCCCTGACGACCAATGGCAACACCGGGACGAGCGACGTGGACGTCAACCGTGACACGGTCACGCGTACGACGAACGACCATGTGCGAAACTCCGGAACGGTCAAGTTTTTCCTGGAGGAAACGGCGCAGCATGATGTCCTCAGCGACGTAGTCCGAATAACGCTCTCCGGGCTTGCTCGAGTCCGAGAACCACTGCGAACGGTGGTCCGTCGTGATTCCAAGGCGGAATCCGTAGGGGTGTACTTTCTGACCCATTTCTACTTACCTGCCTTCGCGGTCGGGGCCTTCGCGGCGGCCTTGGGGGCTGCCTTTGCGGTTGGAGCCTTGTCGGCCGCCTTAGGGGCCGCCTTAGGGGCGACCTTTGCGGTCGGGGCCTTCTCGGCGGCCTGAGGGGCCGTCTTCTTTGCCGGCGCAGCCAAAACCTTGGCTTCGGGGGTGCTGAGCACAACGGTGATGTGGCTAGTGCGCTTGAGGATCTGGAACGCGCGACCCTGTGCACGAGGCTGGAAGCGCTTCATCGTGGGTCCTTCGTCAACGAAAATCTTTTCGATGACGAGTTCGCCCTCGTTGATGGCTTCGTTGATCTTGTCGGCGGTAACGCGAGCGTTTGCAACAGCCGAGGCAACGAGCTTGAAAACCGGCTCCGATGCACCCTGCGGGGCAAACTTGAGGATCGCGAGTGCTTCCTCAACGTGCTTGCCACGGACCATGTCGATGACTCGACGGGCCTTCTGCGGGGTGACGCGGATGTTCTTGAGTTTGGCGATGGATTCAACCATGATGTGTACCTTCTCGCCGCTTAGCGGCGACGACCCTTCTTGTCATCCTTCACGTGTGAACGGAAAGTACGGGTGGGTGCGAATTCGCCGAGCTTGTGACCGACCATCGTCTCGGTGACGAACACCGGGACGTGCTTGCGGCCGTCGTGAACGGCGATCGTGTGGCCGAGCATGGCGGGGACGATCATCGATCGACGTGACCACGTGCGGATAACGTTCTTGGTTCCGGCGTCGTTCTGAGCAACCACCTTGCGGAAGAGGTGGTCATCGACGAAGGGACCCTTCTTGAGACTACGAGGCATTCCGGGCTCCTACTAACGCTTCTTACCGACAGTGCGGCGACGGACAATGAGCTTGTTGCTTTCCTTCTTCGGACGACGCGTGCGTCCTTCAGACTGACCCCACGGGCTGACGGGGTGACGACCACCAGAGGTCTTACCCTCACCACCACCGTGCGGGTGGTCAACGGGGTTCATGGCAACACCACGAACGGTCGGGCGAACGCCCTTCCAACGCATGCGGCCGGCCTTTCCCCAGTTAATGTTCGACTGTTCGGCGTTTCCGACCTCACCGACGGTTGCGCGGCAGCGCGCGTCGACGTTGCGGATTTCACCCGAGGGCAAACGCAGCTGAGCGTAGGGGCCGTCCTTGGCGACGAGACGCACCGAAGCGCCCGCCGAACGAGCCATCTTCGCGCCTCCACCGGGGCGGAGTTCGATCGCGTGAATCACGGTTCCGACCGGGATGTTGCGCAGAGGCAGGTTGTTGCCGGGCTTAATGTCGGCAGAGGGACCCGATTCGATGATGTCGCCCTGGCTGAGTTTGTTCGGAGCGAGGATGTAACGCTTGGTTCCATCCACAAAGTGGAGGAGAGCGATACGCGCGGTGCGGTTCGGGTCATACTCGATGTGAGCGACCTTGGCGTTCACGCCATCCTTGTCGTTACGACGGAAGTCGATGAGACGGTACTGACGCTTGTGTCCACCACCGATGTGGCGAGTGGTGATGCGGCCAGCGTTGTTACGACCACCGGTCTTGGGAAGAGGCTGAAGCAGCGACTTCTCGGGGGTCGAGCGCGTGATCTCGGCGAAGTCCGACACCGACGAACCACGACGTCCGGGGGTAGTGGGCTTGTATTTGCGAATAGCCATGTTCTAGTCCTTATCCCTATCCGACAGCCGTGAAGATGTCGATGGTGCCCGACTTGAGGCTGACGATGGCGCGCTTGGTGTCCTTGCGCTTTCCCATGCCAAACTTCGTGCGGCGGGTCTTACCCGTGCGGTTGAGGGTGTTGACCGACGCAACCTTGACACCGAAGATTTTCTCAATGGCGAGCTTGATTTCGGTCTTGTTTGCGTCAGGAGCGACAACGAAGGTGTACTTGCCCTCGTCGATGAGCCCGTAGGACTTCTCGCTCACGACCGGCGAGATGATGATGTCGCGCGGGTCTTTGTTTTGGGCTGCAGAGAGGACGCTCATGCGGAGACCTCTTTCTCGATCTTGGCGGCAACGAACGTGTCGTAGGCGGCCTGCGTGAAGACAATGTCGTCCGCGTGCAGAACGTCGTAGGCGTTGAGCTGACCCGGAGTGATCGTGTGTATACCGATGAGGTTACGAACACTCTTTTCCGTCACCGTGTCCGTCGTGGCCACAACGATGAGGATGTTGGGTCCAGTCGTTAGGTCAGCGACGAGCTTCGACGCGGTCTTGGTCGAGGGGGCGTCACCGGGAACAAACGAGGTGACGACGTGAACGCGGCCTGCGCGGGCGCGGTCCGAGATGGCACCGAGCAAAGCAAGGTGAATCATCTTCTTGGGGGTGCGCTGCGAGTAGTCACGAGGAGTCGGTCCGTGGACAATTCCACCACCGCGGTGCTGGGGCATACGGACGGAACCCTGACGGGCACGACCGGTTCCCTTCTGCTTGAAGGGCTTGCGGCCCGATCCGGAAACCTCTCCGCGGTTCTTGGTCTTGTGTGTGCCTTGGCGAGCAGCAGCCAACTGAGCAACAACAACCTGGTGGATAAGGGGCACGTTGGCCACAACATCGAACACCGAGCCGGGAAGCTCTACTGTGCCGGTCTTCTTGCCAGCGGCGTCAACGACGGATACCTGAGACATGGTCTTTAGGCTCCCTTCACTGCGTTGCGAACGAAGACGAGGCGACCGGCGGGACCGGGAACCGCGCCCTTGATGAGGAGAAGTCCACGCTCGGAATCAACCGCGTGAACCTTGAGGTTGAGGACAGTAACGCGATCGAAACCCATACGACCGGCCATGCGCATGCCCTTGAAGACGCGCGACGGGGTCGACGAAGCACCGATGGAACCAGGCTTGCGGTGGTTTCGGTGCGAACCGTGCGATGCGGAAACACCCTTGAAGTTGTGTCGCTTCATAACACCAGCGAAACCCTTACCCTTGGACGTTCCGACGACATCGACACCCTCGCCTGCGGCGAAAAGGTCAACGGTCAGTTCCTGTCCAAGGTTGTAGGTTGCAGCATCCGGGGTGCGGATTTCGGCGACGTGACGGCGAGGCGTAACGCCCGCCTTCTCGAAGTGTCCGGCGAGAGGCTTGGTGACCTTGCGAGGGTCGATAGCGCCAGATGCGATCTGTACTGCAACGTAACCGTCGATTTCTTCGGTACGAAGCTGCGTGACCACGTTCGGGCTCACCGCAACCACTGTGATCGGAACAAACTTGTTGTTCTCGTCCCAGGCCTGGGTCATTCCGAGCTTGACGCCCAAAAGTCCCTTTGTGTTCTTGACTTTCGTCATGGGGTGTCCTTAAAGCTTGATTTCGATGGAAACGTCTTCGGGCAAGTCGAGACGCATGAGCGAGTCGACCGCCTTCGGAGTCGGGTCAATGATGTCGATAAGACGCTTGTGGGTGCGCTTCTCAAAGTGCTCGCGGCTGTCCTTGTACTTGTGAGGTGAGCGGATGACAGCAATGACATCCTTCTCCGTCGGAAGCGGCACGGGGCCAACGACGGTTGCACCCGCACGGGTAACCGTTTCCACGATCTTTCGCGCCGAGGCGTCGATTCCAGCGTGGTCGTACGACTTCAACCGGATGCGGATTTTTTGTCCCGCCATGATCCACTCTTTCTTTCATTTCACCGACAAGGTTGTCCGTGAGCACTTTGTGCTTGCGCACCACTGTTCTTCTATCAACTAGCCCGACCGGCACACGTGGAAACCACGCGAGCGGTAAGCCATGTTGTCTGTCGGCGGACCAAGTAAATGCGGGAAACCGCGTCTTGATCACTTCCGGACAGTGAGCGACACAACAAAGTGCCGCGTATACAACTTCACTACTCTCTCACAACCCCGACATTTGTGCAACTCGGGCGTGTCGCTTTGCGCGCGCCACACTGCACCTTGCTCCCAAGACCCCCCAACCCTCACCCCACCCGTTTCGGCAGACAAACAATCCCTCCCCACCTGTTTCCGCAGACATATCTCAAAAATCGAGTGCTATCTCAATGATTCGCCGATTTGTCTGCAGAAACAGGCAGGGTCTGTTCGGTGTTCAGTGTTCGGCGACGCATCGGGTACAAGACCACGACGTCGCCGCCCGGACCGTCGGAGGTCCGACAAAAGGAAGGGGCCCAGCCCGAAGGCTGGACCCCCAACGAAAGGAGAAGTAGAGGCTACTTCTTGACCTTGGTCACCGTGCCGGCGCCGACGGTGCGGCCACCCTCACGGATAGCGAAGCCGAGGCCCTCTTCCATAGCGATCGGCTGGATGAGCGTAACGGCCATGTCGGTGGTGTCACCGGGCATAACCATTTCGGTACCAGCAGGAAGCTCGATGACGCCAGTGACGTCAGTCGTGCGGAAGTAGAACTGGGGACGGTAGTTCGTGAAGAACGGGTTGTGGCGTCCGCCCTCTTCCTTGGAAAGGATGTAGGCGGTTCCATCGAACTCGGTGTGAGGGGTGATCGAACCGGGCTTGACAACAACCTGGCCACGCTCAACATCTTCACGCTTGGTTCCACGGAGGAGAAGACCACAGTTTTCTCCGGCCCATGCCTCGTCGAGCTGCTTGTGGAACATTTCGATACCGGTAACGGTCGTCTTCTGCGTCGGGCGAATGCCAACGATTTCAACTTCCGAGTTGATACCGAGGGTTCCGCGCTCGGCGCGGCCCGTGACAACGGTTCCACGACCGGTGATGGTGAACACGTCTTCGATCGGCATGAGGAAGGGCTTGTCCTTGTCGCGGATCGGGTCCGGAACAGAGTTGTCGACAGCTTCCATCAGTTCAACGATGGATTCGGTCCACTTCGGGTCGCCTTCGAGAGCCTTGAGGCCCGAAACGCGAACAACAGGTGCGTTGTCGCCATCGAAGCCCTGGGCCGAGAGAAGCTCGCGAACCTCGACCTCGACGAGTTCGAGGATTTCCTCGTCGTCGACCATGTCGGACTTGTTGAGTGCGACGAGGAGGTAAGGAACACCAACCTGCTTCGCGAGAAGAACGTGCTCACGGGTCTGAGCCATGGGGCCGTCAGTAGCGGCAACCACGAGGATTGCACCGTCCATCTGAGCAGCACCGGTGATCATGTTCTTGATGTAGTCAGCGTGGCCGGGTGCATCAACGTGAGCGTAGTGACGCTTGGGGGTCTCGTACTCAACGTGCGAGATGTTGATGGTAATACCGCGCTGGCGCTCTTCAGGAGCGGAGTCGATCGACGAGAAGTCGCGGACGACGTTGACGGCCGAAGGGTACTTTTCTGCAAGAACCTTCGAAATTGCGGCGGTCAGAGTGGTCTTGCCGTGGTCGACGTGACCAATCGTTCCGATGTTTACGTGCGGCTTGCTCCGCTCGAACTTGGCCTTAGCCACGGTGTCCTCCTCGGACTTTCGGTTATTTACCCGGAACTTCCGGGCAAACGATTGTTAATAAGGAATATGAAGTTTTTAGTTTATCGCGTTGCGACGGTTGTCGTCACGCGAGGAGCTCAGTCGCCCTTGCTCTTCTGGACGATCTCGTCGGCAACAGCCTTCGGGACCTCAGCATATGTCTCGAATGTCATCGAATACACCGCGCGACCCGAGGTCTTCGACCGCAAGTCACCAACATATCCGAACATTTCCGACAGCGGCACGAGAGCGCGAACGACCTTGACGCCGGTCGCATCTTCCATGCTTTGAATCTGCCCGCGTCGAGAGTTCAGGTCGCCGATAACGTCTCCCATGTACTCTTCTGGCGTGCGGACCTCGACCGCCATGAGCGGCTCGAGGAGAATGGGGTTCGCCTTACGAGCGGCCTCTTTATAGGCCATCGATCCAGCGATCTTGAATGCCATTTCCGACGAGTCAACGTCGTGATACTGGCCATCAACGAGGATTGCCTTGACACCGACGGTGGGGAATCCCGCGAGAACGCCGACCTGCATGGCGTCCTGAATTCCGGCGTCGACGGCGGGGATGTATTCACGGGGAACACGACCACCGGTCACGGCGTTTTCGAATTCGTAGATTGAGTCGACGGTAACTTCCATCGGCTCGAGTGTGATCTGAACCTTCGCGAACTGTCCCGAACCACCCGTTTGCTTCTTGTGGGTGTAGTCGTACTTGACAACCGACGAACGTAGCGTCTCGCGGTAGGCAACCTGAGGCTTGCCGACGTTGGCTTCGACACCAAATTCACGCTTCATGCGGTCAACGAGGATGTCGAGGTGAAGTTCACCCATTCCCTTGATGACGGTCTGACCGGTCTCTTGGTTGAGTTCCGTGCGGAAGGTCGGGTCTTCTTCGGCGAGTTTCTGAATCGCGAGTCCGAGCTTTTCCTGGTCGGCCTTGGTCTTGGGCTCGATGGCGACCTCGATAACGGGCTCGGGGAAGGTCATCGATTCGAGAACAATCGCATTGGTCGGGTCACAGAGGGTGTCACCAGTGGTGGTGTCCTTGAGTCCGATAACCGCATAGATGTGTCCAGCGGTAACCGAGTCGACCGGGTTTTCCTTGTTGGAGTGCATCTGGAAGATCTTGCCGATGCGCTCTTTCTTGTCCTTGGTCGAGTTGATGATCTGCTCGCCCGAGTTCAACTTGCCCGAGTAAACACGAATGTAGGTGAGGCGACCGAAGAACGGGTGAACCGCAATCTTGAACGCGAGAGCCGAGAACGGTTCCGTCGATTCCGCCTTGCGAGTGAGGTGCTTCTCGGGGTCGCGAACGTCGGTTCCGTCGACATCGGGAACGTCGAGCGGCGAGGGGAGGTAGTCGATGACCGCGTCGAGCATCGGCTGAACACCGCGGTTCTTGAACGCTGAACCACACAGAACGGGGTACGCAGCGCCCGCGATCGTCATCTTGCGGATAGCGGCCTTGATTTCCGGAATCGTGGGCTCTTCACCGGCAAGGAACTTCTCGAGAAGTTCGTCGCTCGATTCGGACACGGCTTCGATGAGCTGCGAGCGGTATTCCTCAGCTTTGGCCTGAAGGTCAGCGGGAATGGCTTCAATCTCGTAGGAAGCGCCGAGCGAAACGTCACCCTTCGAGTCACCCTGCCAGACGAGGGCGCGCATCTCGATGAGGTCAACGACACCGACGAAGGTCGACTCGAAACCGATCGGGAGTTGAATGACGAGAGGCTTTGCGCCAAGGCGCTTGATGATCGTGTCAACGGTGAAGTAGAAGTCCGCACCGAGCTTGTCCATCTTGTTGACGAAACAAATGCGGGGGACGTTGTACTTGTCCGCCTGACGCCACACGGTCTCGGACTGAGGTTCAACACCTTCTTTACCATCGAACACCGCAACGGCACCATCGAGAACACGGAGCGAACGCTCTACCTCGACGGTGAAGTCGACGTGCCCAGGGGTGTCAATGATGTTGATCTGGTTCTTGTCCCAGAAACAGGTGGTCGCAGCGGACGTGATGGTGATTCCACGCTCTTGCTCTTGCGCCATCCAGTCCATGGTGGCCGCTCCGTCGTGAACTTCACCGATCTTGTGCGTGATACCGGTGTAGTAGAGGATGCGTTCCGTGGTCGTCGTCTTACCGGCATCGATGTGAGCCATGATGCCGATGTTGCGGACCTTGTTGAGGTCGGTGAGCACGTCCTGTGCCATGTGTTGTTCTCCGTGTGGGTTTCTGAATCAGTGTGAGGTTGGGATGAGGGGCTGGTCGCGGGACCAGCCCCGAGCGACTACCAGCGGTAGTGCGCGAATGCCTTGTTCGACTCGGCCATCTTGTGGGTGTCTTCACGGCGCTTGACAGCCGCTCCCAGTCCATTGGACGCGTCGAGGATTTCGTTCTGGAGACGCTCGGTCATCGTCTTTTCACGACGCGACTTCGCGTACGAGGTCAACCAACGCAGTGCGAGAGTGTTCGCACGGTGCGGCTTGACTTCAACCGGAACCTGGTAGGTCGATCCACCAACGCGGCGCGAACGCACCTCGAGGGTCGGACGGACGTTGTCGAGAGCCTTCTTGAGAAGAACGACGGGGTCCTGGCTTGACTTGGTGGCAACGCCTTCGAGTGCACCGTAAACGATGCGCTGGGCGAGGTCCTTCTTGCCATCCAACAGAATCTTGTTGACAAGTTGCGAGACGACGGGCGATCCGTAAACCGGGTCGGCGACGACGGGGCGCTTAGCTGCGGGTCCTTTACGTGGCATTACTTCTTCTCCGCCTTCGCGCCGTAGAGGCTACGAGCCTGCTTGCGGTTCTTGACCGCCTGCGTGTCGAGTGCTCCGCGGACAATCTTGTAACGAACACCGGGGAGGTCCTTCACACGACCACCACGAACGAGCACCATCGAGTGCTCTTGGAGGTTGTGGCCTTCACCGGGAATGTAGGCGGTTACTTCCACGCCGTTCGAGAGCTTGACACGAGCAACCTTACGAAGAGCCGAGTTCGGCTTCTTGGGGGTGGTGGTGTACACACGGGTGCATACTCCACGCTGTTGCGGGTTCGACTTGAGGGCGGGCGCCTTGGTCTTGGTGACCTTGGGGCTGCGTCCCTTACGAACCAACTGCTGAATCGTTGGCACGACTTTTCTCCTTGTTTTTCCTGCACGGTGACAGCGATGTTCTCAATCGGCCGGCGGCCGACATGCCGTGGGGACCTCGGTTCGACTGCATCACGCAATCGACCCGGATAACGGTCCTTGTGTGATGCTTTCCCGCACGATTACTCGCACGCGATGACACGCACACAAATCTCAAGATTACACGCAATTTTGGGGTTTGGTCAACCCACGGATACGGCACAGAGCATTCCGCCGAGAATTGCGGGTCCAAACGGGATATGCGAACGACGGTCGTGGGTGATTACGACGTGAAGAGCCGCGTGAATTCCCCCGAGAATCGCCATTCCGGCGAACCATTCCGCGAGGTTTTCGGCGGGGTTCTGGGCGTTTGACACGATGATTACGACCGAAGGAACGAGTTTCACGTCGCCCAGTCCAAGGTCGACAACTCGGTGTGCAACGAGGCCAACGGCCATCACCACCACCGCGGCGGTCGCCGCGAATCCCAGATTCGCTGGGCGATTCGCAGCGAGAACTGCCAGTGCAACCGGAAGCGCAGGGAGAGTGAGCCCATCGGGCAAGCGATGTTCGCGAAAGTCAATTCGCGCAAGCGCAACTGACCAGACGATCAGCGACGTGAAATAAAACGCATCGAGCATCGCTCGACCGTATCCGTCCCGCGCCCCCACCGCCGGCGTCCTCCCCAGGAACGACGAACGGGGCGGGCCAGAAGGCTCACCCCGAACGCTTTTAGTGGTTTAGTACTCGGTCTGGAAACCCGACGCGTCGTACGACGCCGAGTTGAAGGACTCGATGTCGGCGTAAGTGAACGCGTCTTCCGAGAAGCCCCCCGCTGTGAAGTGACGCTGCGGGTACTTGCGGTCGGCTTCGTCCACGTTGGCCTTGATATCGACCCCGCGGTACTTTGCGAGACCGGTCCCGGCCGGGATGAGCTTTCCGATAATGACGTTTTCCTTCAGGCCGATGAGCGGGTCGGACTTGCGCTCGAGGGCCGCTTGCGTAAGTACGCGAGTGGTCTCCTGGAACGACGCGGCCGACAGCCATGACTCTGTAGCGAGCGATGCCTTAGTGATTCCGAGGAGCTCTGCGCGCGCGGTGGCGGGCTTGGCTCCACGCGAAACAGCGTCGCGGTTGATGGCACGGAAACGGATGTTGTCGATGAGTTCACCGGGTACAAGCTCGGTGTCCCCCTGATCAACAATCGAGACCATGCGAAGCATCTGACGAACAATGACCTCGATGTGCTTGTCGTGGATAGGAACACCCTGTGACAAGTAAACCCCTTGGACACCTTCGACGAGGTGGGTCTGAACTTCGCGCAGGCCGCGGACTCGAAGAACATCCTTCGGGTCGAGCGTTCCGACGAACAACTGGGTTCCGACCTCGACGTGCGAACCGTCTTCGACCAGGAGAACTGCGTTCTTGAGAATCGTGTACGAGTACGCGTCGTCACCGTTGTCTGGAGTGAGGATGAGCTTGCGCTGTGCACCCGACTCGTCGATTGCAACACGACCGGTTGCATCGGCGATGGGGCTCGCGCCCTTCGGTGTACGCGCTTCGAACAGCTCGGCCACGCGGGGAAGACCCTGCGTGATGTCCGCTGCCGACGCCGAACCACCCGTGTGGAAGGTACGCATCGTGAGCTGGGTTCCGGGTTCACCAATCGACTGGGCAGCGATGATGCCGACTGCTTCTCCGAGATCGACGGTCTTACCCGTCGCCATCGAACGGCCGTAGCACGCGCCACACACACCCTGAGTCGATTCACACGTCAGCGGTGAGCGAACGACGAGCGCAGTGACGCCAGCGGCAATGAAGTCCTTGATTGTTTGGCGGCCGATGTCGGATCCGGCTTCGGCAACAACCTTGCCCTTACCGTCGACCGCATCAGCAGCGAGGGTGCGGGCGAAAACGAGGTTCTCGACGTTATCGGCGGCTGCGCCGTCAATGGCAATCGTGAACGGGAGTCCCTTCGTCGTGCCACAGTCGGCTTCACGGATGATGACATCCTGCGAGACGTCAACAAGACGACGAGTGAGGTAACCCGAGTCGGCGGTACGAAGTGCCGTGTCCGCAAGTCCCTTACGCGCGCCGTGGGTGGCGATGAAGTACTCAGCGACCGAGAGTCCTTCGCGGTAAGAGTTCTTGATCGGGGTAGAGATGATCTCGCCCTTCGGGTTCGCAACAAGTCCACGCATTCCGGCGATGTTTCCAACTTGGAGCCAGTTACCACGTGCGCCCGATGTGACCATGCGGTTGATCGTGTTGTAGCCCTTTGACATTTCGGCCTTGAGTGCAACCGATACTTCGACGTTGGCATCTGTCCAGATCTTGATGAGTTCCTTGTGGCGCTCGAGTTCCGAGATGAGTCCCTTTTCGAACTGTCCATCGACCTTGGCGGCCAGCTTCTCGTGCTTCTCGATGATCGTCTTTTTCTCTTTCGGCGTCACGACGTCGCTCAGTGCAACCGTGACTCCCGAACGAGTGGCCCAGTGGAATCCGGCGTCCTTGAGGGCGTCGAGCGTTGCCGCAACGATGACCTTCGGGTATTTTTCGGCCAAAACCTCGACGATTTCCGTGATGACACCCTTGTCCGCAACATCCGTTACATAGGGGAAGTCGGCGGGAAGAAGGCTGTTGAAGATCGCCTTTCCGAGAGTCGTCTCGAAAGCCTTGCCTTCGGTGAAGCCTTCCGGAGCCGTGCCCGCGGCAAAAACAACTCCGGGGACGCGAATCTTGATTTTCGCGTTGACGTGCAACTTATCGAGGTC
>Ga0114971_10002645_pt1 | contig 12294 bp, 11 predicted proteins | sample M_140625_MF_Meta_FD_87320 | JGI IMG/M metagenome (GOLD analysis project Ga0114971, IMG submission 87320) | Freshwater microbial communities from Lake Montjoie, Canada to study carbon cycling - M_140625_MF_MetaG | ecosystem: Environmental > Aquatic > Freshwater > Lake | place: Lake Montjoie... | reverse complement strand
ATTGCGCAGGGCGGGACCAGCGAGCGGTTAGGGGCTCCGATGACCACCGAACAGTTAACGCGGTTGCTGGACGGGCTGCACGAAGGGGAGCACGGCGTGAAGCATGGTCTGTCCCAGAAAATTAATTTTGAGGTAGCCTTGCTCAAGGCGGTGGAAGCTAGTCGAGCCCGTGCGATTGACAGCTTGATTAAAGAAATTGCGACGATGGCTGAAGGCCTGCCCGAAGGCTCAAAAAAAAACGACTAACGACCCCGGCTGACGGTGGGGCGAGTAGTTTAAATGAAGGGGCGGCGGGGGTGGGGCCGAAGGAATCCGACGAGGAAGATGCGCCGATCGCTCGCGGCGCGGGGGGCACGCCCGCCGATGAGGCGATGCCTAGCGGTCCATCGCCAGAGGAAGAAGCGACTCTGCTGATGGCCCAGCGCGGCTCGGAGGAATTTTATGGACAGGCGCCGCTCGCGGAGAATTTGGCGCCGGTAGCCGCCGAGGAATCGTTGCCCCCGCTCGAGGATTTGGTTAAACGGATTCCGCTGGCCACGCGTGATTTACTGGAAGAACTATTTCGCGCCCGTTTTGTTACGGTCAAGCGCGTGCCAAAATCAGCGCTGAAATCCTGAAGTGGTCCCGCTCAGTCGGATAAAATATCTACTCATCGATTAGGAATGAGTGATCTGGCTATGCGGATCTTGCCGGCATTCAGTTTGGTAAATATTAAATTCCGCCGGGCGATAGGACCGGCCGCCCATGTGGATGAGTACGTCGCCGCTGGTTTGCTTATAAGTGTTATGATCGAGGATGAATTTTTCTTCGTCAGCGGGGGAGATGATTGAATAGACGGCGGCACCAGAGGGCGCCTCGCTGAAGGTATTGTGTCGAATATAAACCTTCCCCGGTTGGGTGTGAGGATTAATTTTCCAGATGAAGACATGATGGCCGACCGGCTGGGGATAAATCTCGGACTGCCGGGGCGGCGCTTCCCCCTGCGGGCTGAAGCCTCCGCCGGCATTAACACTAACATTATATTCAAAGTAGATTTCCTGAGATGGATCTCAGCATTCGTAAGCTGAAAATCCGCAACGACTGAAATAATTATATCTGAAATAAAGCCGCTCGGGGATACGACGGGTTTCCCCGCCTTGGTGGGTTACCCCGGCGTCGTAAATATTGTCAAAAGTGCAGTGCTCCACCGTGATATCACGGGCCCCATCCCATAGTTCGATGGCATTGCCAAAACGAATGCGTCGTTCGTTGTCCCAGACGGCTCCGCCGATGAAACGAAAATCACACGCCCGAATCACGATATCATGGGCCTGCCCCTGTTGGTAGCCATGCACTCCGGAATTTCGAAAGCTGAGGTTCTCTATAACGATATAGCCTTTTCCTTTAACCAGCCTGCGCTCGCCCCAGAGCACGCACTCGATACTCTGGTAGAAAATTCCTGGATTGGTAGATGCACAAAGTAAAAGTATGCTCTGGGGTGGCGCTTGACCCCCGCCCGCATCGCCCGAGGCGTTGCCCGTATAGTGCCACTCCCCGGGTTCTTTCAGCGCAGTGACCGCCCAACGAAGGTTTCCACAACGCTCGCCCCCGTTGAATACCAAATTGCATACTTTCGTCGCGAACTCGCCTTGATATTGCCAAATAAGCGGCCGCACTTCGATCCATTTGCTGGGATCGCCGATCGCGACTGATCCCATAAATATAGGTTTTTCTCCTTCGCCATAGGCGCCGTAGGTTATGGGTAAATTTTTTTCTCCGTCACGCGTGAGCAAGTTTTCCCGAAAAATACTGCCGCGCTTGAACAGGACGTGGTCGCCTCCAATAAATTCTCGGGCATGATAAGTTTTCCATGGCTCTAAGTGGGTTACCCCGCTGTTGGCATCACTGCCAAGTAAGGGATCGATAAAATAGGTCTTCCCCCTCTGGGCCCCGTTGGGTTGGGCGTAAAGCGGGGGCGTGCTCCGTCGCACAAAAAATGCTCCTCCGGCTAGTAACCCTAACCATTTTAAAAAAGATCGTCTTTTTGGATTCATCTTAAGTTGAGCATTTTAATCGTGCCGCCGTTTTCTGGATGAGCAAATCCCTCCGGCCCATCGGGGATCGGCGGGAAAGGATTCGGCGCTGAAACTGATGGGCTGATTTTTTTAGTGGAAGGAGATAGTGAATGGGGGCAGTCGTGGTCGGCTCAGTGCTGCCAGTTTGCGCCTAGGTGGGGCCGGCCGGACAAATCGCGCAGATAAATGTACGTTTGGACTGCCTGCTGGGCGCAGGGTGGAGCGAGGCTGATGGGTTGGCGGGTGTAGAGCTGTTCGGCGACCCCTTCAAGGTCATCGAGTTTTTTTAGGGTCGGCTCATCCACTGACCAAATTTCTCCGTTCACCGCATGCTGCTCATCGGTTGAGGCGACCATCCCGGGATATGCGCCCAGTGAATAAAGCGTGAAACCGGGCCGCGTGCAGGCGGGGCCGATAAATTGCTGCTGCGCGAGATAATGGTGATTCTGGCCTCCGTGCATCAGCGTGCCGTAGACAAAAATGAGTGTCATGGGCTGAGCGATTGCGATGCAGGGACCGCGAGCGCGGCGCAAACCAACGCGGTGATGTTATCACGGCCGGCGCGTTCGAGGGTGGCGTCGATCAGGCGCTGGGCGATCGGGGTGGTGGCGGACTCGCGGATCATTGCTTCGAGTTGGCGATCCCAAAGACCTTCGATCAGGCCATCGGAGCAGAGTAAAAATCGATCGCCGGGCGTGAAGGGCAGGGCGCCAAATTGCGGTTCGATGAATTGATGTTCTGCGCCAAGGGATTGGTGCAGGGCGTGGCGCATGGGATGCGCTCGAGCTTCACGTTCGGTGAGTTTCCCCTGACGGCGCAGCCAGCCCACGTGGCCATGGTCGTGCGTTAGCTGAATGAGTCCGCCGGTCGCCGGCAGATGGTAGATGCGACTGTCGCCAATATGACCTAAGTAAGCCCAGCCGGGGGTGAGCCAACACAGGCTGAGCGTGGTCCCCATGCCGCGGCATTCTTCGTAGGATTCACCGAGCTTAATTAATTCCTGATGAATCTCGCGAAAGGCCTCGAGGAGGATTTCCGCATAGCCGCTATTCGGGCCAGGCGCGGCGCCGCGGAATTTTTTGGGCATCAGGCTCGTGATTTTATCAATGGTTATACGGCTAGCAAATTCCCCGGAATTGGCGCCGCCCATGCCATCACTCACGGCAAAGACAAAGTCGGCTTTCGTCCAGGAGGCCTCGCCGTTCTTGCCGAGGTAGCGAACTTCGTGGCCATCAAATTCCAGCGCGAGGAAGCGGTCTTCGTTGATCGGGCGAACATGACCGCGGTGCGTTAGACCTGACCAGCGGAGGTGCGGTGACTGAGAATTGGCGTCCGCGGTGCTTTCGCCCAACACGGTCGCGAATTCAAAATCGATCAGGCAAAAGCGACCGTCGCTCCGGCGGTAGGTGATATTGCGCAACTCGGGGTCATCGTGGCGAACGCCAAAGGCCGTGAGTTCAGCAAAGAGTTGCTGCATTCTGGCCGGGTTCAGTTGGTCAACTCGCGAGCCGCAATTGGTGGTAGTTATTTTAAGGTGGGTTTCATCAACTTCCAGCAGCTGCGGCACGAAATCGCAGCCGCGAGCTTCGAGGTAGCGAAGGACTTTAACCTCGTTCTCAAAACGCACAAAAGCTTCCGGTCCGCGGAAGGTTTTGTGGACGCTGCCATCAAAACCGATGCGGACGAGCGCGCGTTGGGTATCTTTAATCTCATGCATGGGGCTGGGGGAGAGACGATTTGCGGGGGAGGGGGCGGTGGCAAGAGTGCGCTTTGGTCTGGGTTGGCTAAATTTAGCCCAAAATTGATAAAAGCTGAGTCATGTTATCAAAATCTCTTTGCCTCTGGCATGTGAGATGCTGGATTAGGGCTTAAGTTTACCCCGGCCCTGCTGCCGTTTCGGCGCCAGTGTTCAGGTGGTTTCCCCCTTAACCTTAAATCATATGGCTAAATATAAATTGGAATACATCTGGCTCGATGGCTACACGCCGTTAGCTAACCTGCGCAGCAAGACGCAAATCAAAGAATTTGCCAGCTTCCCGGCTCTCGCCGATTTGCCCCCTTGGGGCTTCGATGGTAGCTCAACTCAGCAGGCCGAGGGCAAGAGTTCAGATATCACCCTGAAACCCGTCGCAGTTTTCCCTGATAGTACCCGGATCAATGGGGTGCTCGTGATGTGCGAAACTTTCCTGCATACGGGCGAGGCGCATCCTTCGAATTCGCGGGCTACGATTCCGGATGATGCCGGGACTTGGTTTGGTTTTGAGCAGGAATATTTCTTCTACCAAGACGGTCGCCCCTTGGGCTTTCCGGTCGACGGCTATCCCGCTCCGCAGGGTCCTTATTATACCGGCGTGGGTTACAAAAATGTCGGCGATGTGGCGCGCGAAATCGTCGAGAAGCACATCGATATCTGTCTCGATGCCGGCATTAATCTTGAAGGCATCAATGCCGAAGTGGCGAAGGGTCAGTGGGAATTCCAGATTTTCGGCAAAGGCTCCAAGAGCGCCGCCGATCAAATGTGGGTGGCCCGTTATATCCTCGCGCGCTTGGCGGAAACCTACGGCATCGATATTGAATGGCGTTGTAAGCCCATTTTGGCGCCCTTCCAGCAACCGCTGGATTGGAACGGCTCCGGCATGCACGCCAACTTCTCCACGGCGCACATGCGCGATGTCGGCGGCAAGGCTTACTTCGAGAAATTGATGGCGGCCTTTAATCAATTCCGCGACGAGCACATCGCCGTCTACGGGCCGGAGAATCATCTCCGGTTGACGGGCCTGCATGAGACGCAATCCATCGATAAATTCTCCTACGGGCTGGCCGATCGCGGCGCTTCGGTCCGCATTCCGCACAGCTTTGTTAATAATGGCTACAAGGGTTACCTTGAGGATCGTCGGCCAAATTCTGCCGCTGATCCTTATTTGGTCGCCGGTCGGATTCTTAAAACAATCCAAACGGTCCCGACGAAGTAGGTTTCCTATAACACGTAGCTTTGAGCTGCTGCCGCGTTCACCGGCTCTTGCCGAGTCGGGTGCGGTATCCGAACACCGAGGATTTGTCTCCTCGGTGTTTTGTTTTTTAGGACCGGCGCTAGGACTTCTGCCGCCGTCGTCGTTTCATGAACGGTAGATGTAGTTTTTACCGTCATTGAGGTCCACGTTCTGCGCGGGGATTTGTCGCGGCTTTTTTGTGGCTCAGGGTGGGCAAGCGGTATTGAGAGTGGGTTGCGCATGACACCGATAACGGCAGATCAAGGGAGGCTTTTAACTCGGACGCTTCGTGCGCAGCCTCCGCGGGAGCAGTTATTTATTTTTGGGGAGTGGGTCTTGGTCTTGGGGTTGGCGGCGACGTGGGCGGGGACCACGTTGTGCTTGGGTGGTTATTTAGCGGAGACGATGCAGGTGACGGCTTGGGCCGTGTTTGGTTTAGCGATGCTCGCTGGCGCGCTTTGGCTGATCCGGCCGGACTCTCAGCCGGTGCCCTTAAATTGGGCGGTGCTGTTGCCGGTGCCTTTTCTTTTATATGCTCTGGCCAGTGTGCTCTGGCTGGCGCCCGCGCAGTGGCTGGCTTGGCGAGAGTGGCTCCTTTGGTTGCAGATGTGGATTATCTTTGGGCTCGGATTGCATTTCGGCCGCGGGCGTCGGCATACGTGGGTCTTGGTCGGTACTTTTATTTTACTCGGATTGGGGGGAGTCATGCTCGCGGCTTATCAGCGCTACGTCGATCCGCGGTGGCTCATGCTCGGTTGGGTCCATGGTTGGACCCAGGCGCAGTACTTTTTGGGGCGATCGGCCGGCATGTTTGGTATTCCCAATAGTTTGGCAGGTTTATTGGAGCTGATGGCACCGCTCTGTTGGGCGCTGGCACTCATGCGCTCGCATCAGCTGAAGGTGCGTTTATTTTGCGGCGGGTTGGGGGCACTGCTGGTCTTTGCGCTGGTGCTCAGTGGCAGTCGGGGGGGGTGGATAAGTTTGGCGCTGACCTTTTTGTTATGGGCGCTCTTGGCTGGTCGCAACTGGCGCCGGCGTTTGGTGGGGTTCACTTTAATTTTTGTCCTGACAGCCGTGGGGCTGGGGGTGTTGGACCGGTTTAGTGTTCATGCCCACGAGCGCATCCAGCCATTTCTTGACGGGAGGTTTGAGCTCACTCGGCCGATGATTTGGAAGGTAGCTGGGCAAATTTGGTCAGACCATCCGTGGCTGGGGGGTGGGGCGGCGGCTTACAATGTATTGTTCGATCAGTATCGGCCTCGTGGTTTTACGGATGAACCCATTTGGGCGCACAACGACTATTTAAATACGCTGAGTGACTATGGGCTGTTGGGGTTTGCCTGGTGGCTGCTTGCCGCCCTTGGGCTGCTGGCGTTTGGTTGGCGGGCGGTAGAAAAGGCGCGGCGGGGGGAGGTTTCGGTGGGAGCTTTTTTTAGTCACTGGTCGGAGCGGCTTGGTTTATTTTTAGGCCTCACCGCCTTTGCGCTGCATCTGGCGGTTGATTTTCATACCAAGATACCTGCTTTGGCTATGGCGTCGGCCTTGGTGCTCGCGTTGCTCTTGCGGGATGAAGCTTGGCTCGTGCGGCCGATGCGGCCGGCGTTGAGGCGCAGACTGGGTCTAGCGCTGGCGCTGGGGTCGCTGGGGGTTGCCACTCAATTGGCGGCTCCGCTCTATCAAGCGGAAGCTCACCGCTACTCGGCGCGACGATTGATCGATCAGTATGCCGCTACGGGTCGAGGGGAGCGGCGGTTAATTACGCTCAACGCGCTCAACAATTTTAGTGCCGCCGTTAAAATTGATCCCACCAACGGACAGGCGTGGGCAGATTTATCCTATGCTACGGTGCAAACTTGGCATGTTAAGGCCGGCGATCTGCGGGCGCTTGGGCGGCGGGCGGAGCAGCAGGCGGATCGGGCTTTAGAGTTGGCTCCGCTGATGGCTGAATTTTGGGTGCGCAAAGGCGTGGCGCTCGACATGCAGGCGCGGCCCGCGGACGGAGAGATTTGCTTTAAGCAGGCCCTGCAGTTGGCTCCGCGGTCGCGCGACTGGTGGTATTATTATGCTTACCATTTGAGTGAATGGCCCGAGCGAAAAGGGGAGGCGTTGCGCGCGGTGGAAACCAGTTTATCCCTTGACCCGTCATTTTCTACTGCAGTACTTTTGCGGCAACAGTTAGTCGCCCCTCGCTAGTTAATCTTCATCACCAATTAATGAAAACGTCGGTCTCTCGCTGGGTTCTCTGTGCCGCTATTGTAATTGGTCTGGCCTTGCGAGCTTTTGGGCAAACGCAACCTGGCCAAATTCAGGCAGCCAGTGTGGAGGGCCAGGTCCTTAAATTAGTTAATAGCGCGCCGGCGGTTCCCGTGAAAGATGGGGATCAATTAACGGAGAGCGATACCATCACTACGGGGGCCAACTCAGGGGTGGTGCTGGTGTTCATGAACGGCTCCTCGGTCAAATTAGGGGCGAACTCATTTCTTGCGATCGATGAATTCAAAATGGATCCGTTGGCCGAGGACGTAAAAATGGCCGACTTCAAGGATCGCAAGAAGGGTGAGCCCTCAGTCTCTAAGACTAATCTAAATCTTGTTTATGGCGACATGGTCGGCGATGTCAGGCATCTCAATAAATCGTCGAGTTACTCCATTAAAACTCCCGCGGGGGCAGCTGGTATTCGGGGCACTATTTACCGGATTGTTTTTCGTCCTGATGCGAATGGTAAGGCTTTTTTCACCGTATCCACCGCGGAAGGCTTAGTCGTGATGCAAGGGGTCACCGCGGTTGAAATCCCCATTCCCGTGGGCAAGGAAGTCGTGGTCACGGTTGACATACCGGAGGCTAGCGCGGCGCCGGCGGCAATGCCCGCAGCGCCAGTCGCAGCACCGGCGGCCGCTCCTGCTGATGCGGCGGCGACGCCTGCGGCCCCCGCGCCCGCGGCGACTACGCCCGCGGCGGCCACGCCTGCGGCGACCACGCCCTCGGCCCCGACGCCTGCAGCTGCCCCGGCAGCAACTACAACACCGGCCGCAGTTAAACCCGCGGCGACGCCCTCGGCTCCCGTGATTGTTACTCAGGATATACCTGCGGCGACGAAGGCTATCATTGTTACGGCCACGACGAATATTGCAGCTGCCGTTCAGCAGACCATCTTTACGCCCAATACAAAAGCGGCGGATGACAAAGCGGCGGCGGATAAGAAGGCCGCGGACGATAAGGCGGCAGCAGACAAGAAGGCCGCGGACGACAAAGCGGCGGCGGACAAGAAGGCGGAGGATGATAAGGCGGCAGCGGATAAGAAGGCCGCGGACGATAAGGCGGCGGCGGATGATAAGGCGGCAGCGGACAAGAAGGCGGTCGCCGACAAAACAGCGGCGGATAAGGCCGCCGCCGTTGCAGACCAAGCGGCTGCCGAGAAAGCAGCGGTGGCTCCTGAGGTGGTAGCGCCAACTGCTACGCCGGCTGCTACACCGGCCGCTACACCGGCCGCTACGCCGGCTGCTACACCAGTGGCTACGCCAGCCGCTACGCCAGTGGCTACGCCGGCTGCTACACCGGTGGCTACGCCAGTCGCTACACCGATTTCATTACCTAAACCTACGCCTCCCCCCATATTTGTTCCGGTGCCCACTGCACTCACACCGGGGGCTGGTGGTTAATGGGCAAATGCGGTTTAAGCTAAGTGGGCAACTCGTTAGCGCCCGCCGGCATTGGCGTAGCAGAATTTTAAATCTGCTTTAATTCAACGCCGTGGTTGTTAGTAATCACGAGCGTGGCGCCAAAGCATAAAAAAATTAATTGGTGGCTCTGGTGGTTGTTACCAGTGCCTTTGTTTTGGGGTTGGCTGGCGCAGGAGGGTCGGTTGCAGCCGGCGGAGAATTTCTTGCTCGATTTGCGTTTTCGTTTTCGCGGAGAGCTGGCCGCGCCAGTAAAAGTTTTTTACGTCGATGTAGACACTCGTGCCGTGCAGCGCATCGGGGAGCGGCCTTGGAATCGGGGACGGTTTGCGGAGGCGGCCCAATATCTTTTCGAACAAGGGGGCGCTAAAGCGATCGGCCTAGATTTTGTTTTCTCGGCCTACGGGCACTCGGAGCTGGTTAATCAAGAAGATGCGGCCAAAGGCAATTTAGCTCTGGCGCGGGTCGCCCGCAAGTACCCCGCCCTGATTCTGGCCGCTCAATATACGCGCGGGGCCGCCGCCACTCAACATAACCAGTTGCGCAATTTCCCTCTGTTGCGGTTGGGTTATACGGATCGCGCTAAAAATGCTGAACCGGAGCTCCCGCAATATCCCATTATCGGGGCTACGCTGACGAGCGCGTGGGGCACTATTGGGTTGATTGATACGGATGCAGAGTTTTCCGGCGACAAAACGCCGCGCTGGGCGCCGCTCTTTACGGAATCTCCCACGACCAATTTCTGGCATGCCGCCGTGCAGCTGGCGTGTGTCGAGCTGGGGGTGCCACCTGGGTCAGCGCGCCGGAACGGTGATGTTATCGAAATTTTCGCTCGAGGCGGCGAGGTATTGCGGCGCATCCCCTTGACCGCGCAGCAGCTCTTGGAAATCAACTGGTTCTCGCACTGGGACAACCAGACCTTGAATCCCCGCACCAGCCTGGCGGATGTGCTCATCGCAGGGGAGATGCTTAAATCGAGTAAGCCGCTAGAGCGCGCTGAAGCGGTGGATTATTTTAAGCGCTTTGCGGGGGCGATTATTCTCGTCGGGCCGGTCGATCCTTTGCTGCAAGATCTGGCTCCGACGCCTTTCGATGCCGTTCCTGTTCCTAAGGTGGGGCTACATGGAAATCTGCTAAAGACAATCATCGCTGAGCAATATTTGCAGCGGCCGCCGCCGTGGGCGCTCTGGGTTAGTATTTTTGTCCTCACTTTTGCCGTGACGGGTCTGGTGACTGTAGGAGGAGTGCGCAGTCATTTCACCAAGGTTCTCGCGCTGCTCGTGCCCGCTAGTTTTATTATGGTCGCGTTTTATCAGTTTGCCCAAAGCCAGCTGATCTTGCCGTTGGCCGCACCGGTGGGCGCCGCCTTCTCCACCGGATTCATTGCCATGCTCTGCCAGTTAGTGGTGGAGGAACGACAAAAGGGCCGAATCAAAAGTATGTTTGGAAGCTATCTCGCGCCCGAGTTGGTCAACCGCATGGTAGAGTCTGACCTCGCCCCACAGCTGGGGGGCCATGAAGAAGTCATCACGGCTTATTTTTCTGATATCCAATCGTTTTCCACCTTCGCTGAGATTATGTCGCCGGCGCAACTGGTTGAATTAATGAATGAGTATCTCACCGTCTGCACCGATATCATTCAACAGGAGGGCGGCACACTGGATAAATATATTGGCGATGCGGTTGTCGCTATTTTTGGCGCGCCGCTGCCGTTGCCGGATCATGCTTATCGCGCCTGTTTGGCCTCCCAGCGGGTCCAACGGGCGATGCAAACTTTAAGCGAAAAGTGGCGGGGGGAGGGCGAAAAATGGCCCGCGCTTGTCCAGGGGATGCGCTCGCGATTGGGGCTCAACACGGGCCCGGCCGTCATCGGTAATATGGGCAGTCGGACGCGTTTCAGTTATACCATGATGGGTGATAATGTGAATCTGGCGGCCCGCATGGAGTCGAGTGCCAAGGCCCTCGGCGTTTATACGATGGTCACGGATGCCACTAAGCTAGCCTGTGAAAAATACGGCGGTGATCGCATCATCTTTCGCTTCCTCGACAAAATTATTGTCAAAGGCCGCGGCCAACCGGTGGAGGTTTTCGAAATTGTGGGCCTGCGCGAAAATGTGCCGCCCGCGACGTTGCAATGTCTCGCCCTTTACGCGCAGGCGCTTGAACTTTATTTTCGCCAAGATTGGGACGGGGCGGCGCAGATTTTCGAGCAGAGTTTAGCTTTAGAGCCCAACCAAGTGAGCCCGGAGCGCGGGATCGAAAACAATCCCTCCAGCATTTTTATCCAACGCTGTCGGCGCCTGAAATTTATGCGGCAGCACTCGACTGATCCCAAGTGGGATGGGGTATTTGAGCTGAAGGATAAATAATCTCAGAGTGCCTTGCGCGCTACCCTTAGCCTCCGGCCCGCCCAAGTAACGCTGGGGCGCGTCACTGAATCTCGAGGCATAAAAAAACCGCGCGATCAAGCGCGGTTTGATTTTCGGGTTAAAGGCAAGGAGCTGCGGAGCTCGATCTTTATTTAAGGGCGGCCACGTAGTTTGCCTCGGCGGCATCCCAGTCGACCACATTCCAGAAGGCGGCAATGTAATCAGGCCGCCGGTTTTGGTAATTGAGATAGTAGGCATGCTCCCAGACATCGAGCGCGATCACGGGTTTCCCCTCAATCCCCGCGACGGCCTTGCCCATGAGTGGGCTGTCTTGATTGGCGGTTGAACCGACGGCTAATTTGCCGCCATTGACGACGAGCCAAGCCCAACCAGAGCCGAAGCGAGTGGCGCCAGCTTTGGCGAAATCTTCTTTGAATTTAGCGAAACCACCGAGTTCCGCGTCGATCGCCGCGGCGAGTTTACCTTTCGGCAGACCGCCTTTGCCGGGACCGAGGATGGTCCAGAAAAAGGAGTGATTGCTGTGTCCGCCAGCGTTGTTGCGCACCCCGCCCCGAACTGCTTCCGGCACTTGCGCGAGATCGGCAATCAACCGATTGACGTCGAGCTCGGCCAACGCGGCGTGGTCTTTGAGCAGATTCGTGGCGTTAGTGATATACGCTTGGTGATGCTTGCCGTGGTGAATTTCCATGGTCTTGGCATCAATGTGCGGAACCAAAGCATCGTGGGCGTAAGCGAGAGGAGGAAGGGAATAAGCCATTGTCGTGGTGGGTTGGAGTTATTATTCGGAGTGGTTAATGTGCATGGGGGCAGGGCAACGTCAACTGTCGCTCGTGTCATGAGGCGACTCGCTCAGCATTACCGGCCGGTGCTTAATCTTCTTTTCGTTTGAGCTGAAAATAGGCCTGCAGCAAATCGAGGCACGGCTTCTCTAGAAGCCCGCGGGTGATTGTCAGGCGGTGATTGGATTGCGGCAGGGTGTTCAAATCAACGGCGCCGCCCAGGCAACCCATCTTGGCGTCGGGCACGGCGTAGACGACTCGTTTGAGCCGGGCCATCAAGGTGGCGCCGGAGCACATGGGGCAGGGTTCTTTGGTGACGTAAAGGGTGGCGCCCGTGAGGCGCCAATTATCGACGGCCTTAGCGGCTTGGCCCAACGCCAGGATTTCAGCGTGGGCGGTGGGAT
>Ga0114971_10002641_pt1 | contig 12307 bp, 11 predicted proteins | sample M_140625_MF_Meta_FD_87320 | JGI IMG/M metagenome (GOLD analysis project Ga0114971, IMG submission 87320) | Freshwater microbial communities from Lake Montjoie, Canada to study carbon cycling - M_140625_MF_MetaG | ecosystem: Environmental > Aquatic > Freshwater > Lake | place: Lake Montjoie... | reverse complement strand
GCCATGAATAAAATTCCAACCAGACCTAACGCTGGAATTGAATAGAGCACGATATCGCCCCATTGTAAGTTTCCCATAATTTATTTTTTACTGTTAAACGGGTGCAAAAATAGGTGTTTTTGTGTTTAGTGCAAAAACTAATTTACACCCTTACTTGACCTTGATTTCCTCAATATCTTTCAGCAGCTCACGCGTGTCTTCCATTCGGCCTGTTTCTCAAGTAAGATGGGATTCGAATGGTTCGTAGACATTCACATCGAGCCTCACGAAGACATCGATTCAATCAGCTGATCATTAGAAACCGCCTGTTGATCACCGGTAACCATATTGCGCAATTGCCACATGCCCGACTTCACTTCATCTTCACCAACAACAACTACGAAAGGAATTTTATTATCGTCGGCGTATTTGAATTGCTTCTTCAACTTCGCATCGTCCGGATACATCTCGCAAGCGATTCCCGCATTGCGGATTTGCTTCATCAAATGAAACGCAGCCGATGTGGTTTCACCACCGAATTGAACCAAGAGCACTTTCGTTCCAGAGGTTGTAGATTCAGGAAACAAGTTCAACTCTGAAAGCACTTCGAAAATACGATCGGCTCCAAATGAAATTCCAACGCCTGAAACACCCTTCCATCCAAAGTTTCCCGTTAAATCATCGTATCGTCCGCCACCGCATATACTTCCCATTTGAATGCCTTTCGCTTTCACTTCGAAAATGGCTCCGGTGTAATAATTCAATCCACGAGCTAACGAAACATCGAATACAAGTTCACCTTTATTCAAGCCTGCCTTCTCCACTTCATTCCACACAAAAGTCATTTCTTCTATTCCCTTCAATCCCGTTTCAGAATTTCCCAAAACAGATTTCAAGAAATTCATTTTATCGTTGAAGTCTGAAAGTCCATTTAACGTCTTGAATGTTTGGAATGTCTCATCGGGAATTCCCATTTCATTCAATTCTTTCTGAACGGCTTCCTCTCCAATCTTATCCCACTTATCTAGCACAACAGTTAATCCCATAAACTTGTCAGCCACTCCAGTTGCTTCAGCAATTCCGGCAAGAATCTTCCGGTTATTAATCACAATTGAAAATCCAGGGAGATTCAAATTTGAAAGCACCTCGTCGAAAAGTTGAACCAATTCCACTTCCACCCATAAACTATCTGTTCCAACAACATCGGCATCGCACTGATAGAACTCTCTGAATCGTCCGCGCTGCGGGCGGTCTGCGCGCCACACCGGTTGAATCTGATATCTACGAAAAGGAAGAACAACTGTATTTCTGTTCATAGCAACGAATCGCGCGAACGGAACTGTAAGGTCGTAGCGTAGCGCTCTATCGCAGATTTCAAAAGAAAGTTTTCGCGAGTCTGAAAGTTTTTCAGTATCGACATCTTTCAAGAAATCGCCGTTGTTCAGTATTTTGAAAATAAGCTGGTCACCCTCTTCACCATACTTACCTGTTAGAGTTGAAAGGTTCTCCATTGAAGGTGTCTCCAGCGGCTGGAAACCGTACTTCTCAAATGCGGCACGGATTACTGCAAATAAGTAATTGCGTTTGCGCATAACATCTGGCGCAAAGTCTCTTGTTCCTTTCGGTATTCCAATGGGTGTGCTCATAATTCAGAATGCAAAGTAAAGACTTGAAAGCGTTTGCGCAATAATTTTCTTTAATAAGAGTTCGGATTGTCGAAATACAACTGACTATCTTTGTTGCAATGAAAGGAAGACTTTTACTCGTTACAATATCCCTACTTTTTCTAGGTCTAAGCTCTGCTTATGGGCAACTGCCGCCTAAGGTTGTCCAAGTTTCGGGTGTTGTATTGATTAGCGACTCTCTTTTTCCTGCAGGATTCGTAGCCATCTATAGAGCGAAAGACCGCAGAGGAACTTATTCGGGGCGCGACGGTTATTTCACTTTGCCAGTCATGGTTGGAGATACTCTTTTCTTTTCTTGCACGGGATTAAAGGACTCCTATTTTGTTATTCCTGCTGACTCGAAAGACAATCAGCTTTCCATGGTTCAAGTCATGAGCATGGAAAATTACATGCTTCCAACAGCATACATTCTGCCCTATCCTTCTCGAACAAGATTAAGAGCTGAAATTCTCTCACTCGATTTACCCGGCGACGAATACGTTTCTTTTCATCGTGAAGGAAATGATATTGTGAACTACGATGGAATGCTTGACTTCAGCGCGCAGTCTTATCGTTCTGCCTCTTCACAAATTCAAAACAGATATACCAACGGTTTTTATTCGGGTGGAAATTTATTGAGCAAAGACGCTTGGGGTAACTTCATGCGTTCATTGAAGAGTGGTGATCTAGATTCTCAACAGTAAGAAACATGCGGAAAGGAATTTTATTTTTATTGCTAATTCTTGTTTCGTCATTCGCATTTTCGCAATCAGCAACTATTCGTGGGACCATTAAAAACAGCTCTGGAGAATCGGTTCCCGGTGTTATTATTACTTGTAAAGAGTTTCCTACCGTAGGAACGTCCTCCGATAACCGAGGAAATTTCTCATTGGTGGTGAAATCGGAAACAACCTTAACCATCCTTTTCAAAGGCTTGGGCGACGCGCCTGTTCAAAATGAATTCTATTTGAATAACGGCGATGTAAAGGAGATTGAAGTACTTCTTGATAATTCATTAACGACGACCACCTTTGAAATTTTCGACAAGGGAAAACGCGAAGGTGGATTTCGAGAAATTGAATTAAAACTTCCAACTAAACTTCCAGTTATGAATCAGGGTATTGAAGGATACTTGATTCAAGCTGCAGTGAACATGCCCTCGGAATTGAGTTCGAGCTACAGCGTTCGAGGGGGAAGCTTCGACGAGAATCTAATTTACGTGAACGACATTCAAGTCTATCGTCCTTTCTTGGTTCGCAGCGGTCAACAAGAAGGAATGAGTTTTCCGAATCCAGATATGGTAAGTTCCATCAACTTTTCAGCTGGTGGATTCCAAGCGAAATATGGCGATAAGATGTCCTCTGTTTTGGACATTCAATATGCTCGTCCAGATAGTTTAGGTGGAAATTTTCAAGCGGGTTTATTAGGGACACAGCTGCAATTGGGTGGATGTAACAAGAAAGGGACGTTCACGCACAACTCTGGATTTCGATACAAGAACTACGCATACGTCTTGAATTCATTGGATGTTGCAGGTGATTACAAGCCGCGCTTCAATGACTTTCAGACCTATTTAACTTTTAGACCGAAAACGAAATACGGACCTTGGGAATTTAGCTTTTTAGGAAACTATTCCAGCAACCGCTACAACTTCATTCCGCAAACGAGACAAACTGATGTAGGAAGTATTAACGAAGCGTTGCGTTTGACGGTATATTTTGAAGGACAAGAAATTTCGAAGTATGATACTTATTTCGGAGCGTTTTCCACCCGATACAATCCGAATGAACATTCGCAATTGAGATTAACGTTTAGCGCTTTCAATACAGATGAAAGCGAGAAATTCGATGTACTAGGCGCTTATCGTTTAGATGAATTAGATCGTGATCTTGGGTCAGATAAGTTCGGAAGTGTATTGACCAATCGCGGTGTAGGAGCATTTTTAGAGCACGCCAGAAACAACCTCAACGCGCAAGTATACCAAGTGGCTCACAAAGGATTTGTAGACTACGTGAAGCAGCACCATCTCTTGGAATGGGGAATGGATGCAAACATTGAACACATCAATGATGTCCTTAGCGAATGGACATTAATAGACTCCTCCGGATATGCCACGCAGCACCCAAGAGACTCAATTGCTTATACCAATCCGAATGCGCAAGGGAATCAGTTCATTCCTATTCAAGATCGCGTTAAAGCGAACAATCAGATTACCAGCAATCGCGTGAATGCCTTCGTGCAAGACACTTGGAGACATGCAATGAAGAACGGAGCAACATTTACCGCAACAGCAGGACTTCGCGCCAATCATTGGACCTTCAACGATCAGACTGTTATTAGTCCGAGAATTAACATCGCCTACAACCCTACATGGGTTAAGCAACGCTTGAATGAGAGTGGGAAATTAGATTCATTAAGAAAAGATATCATTATTCGCGGAGCTGCCGGATATTATTACCAGCCGCCGTTCTACCGCGAAATGCGTGGGTTCGATGGAAAGGTGAATCCGAATATTCGAGCGCAGAAGAGCATACATTATGTCCTTGGAGCAGACTATGTATTCAATTCGTGGGGACGTCCTTTCAAGTTAGTAACCGAATTGTACTTCAAAAAGATGGACAACATTATTCCATACGAATTGGAGAATGTTCGTCAGCGTTACTTCGCAGTGAACAGCGCAAAAGGCTACGCCTATGGAACAGATGTTATGGTGAATGGTGAATTCATTCAAGGCGTTCAGTCGTGGTTCCGCATGTCTTATCTGAAGACCATGGAGGACATTAACAACGACTCGTACAACATTTATTTGAACAGCGACGGCGACACGATTTACAACGGATATACCTTGAACAATGTCGCTGTAGATTCCATTACGCAGTATCCTGGATACGTACCACGTCCTACCGATCAGCGCATAAGCGTTTCCCTCCTCTTCCTCGACGAAATGCCGAATCATGAAGAGTATAAGGTTATGTTGAATTTTTACTTCGCCACTGGCTTGCCCTACGGAATTCCCGATCAGCAGCGTTACAACGACATCTTCCGCACACGTGCTTATCTTCGCGCAGACCTTGGCTTGTCGCGTGATATGTTTGTGAAGCACAAAAACAAATTCTTCGATTCTGGAAACATAGCCCTTGAAATCTTCAACCTCATGGGCGTGAACAACATCATTAATCACCAGTGGATTGAAGATGTGAATGGAAGACAATATGGTATTCCGACTTATTTGACTGGAAGAAGGATTAATCTGAGGATGACGCTTTCGTTCTGAAAGAACACAAACTTCGATTGATGACAAATGTCAATTGCTGTTCGTCGATTGAAAATTAATAATTTTATTTATAAAATTGATTCTTTCAGCCATTTTGTTGCAAAGTCAAAAAAAGAGTATGTTTTGAATGAACATAAACAATGCTATTCTGTTTAAACCTCTTAACAACTTAAAAAAATATGAAAAAAGTATTACTTTCTCTCTCGTTAGCATTAAGCTTTGGCTTATCGCAAGCGCAAACGGCATTTGAAATTATTCAGAACTCGCCGAACCACAACACGCTCGAAGCCGCAGTTCTTGCTGCTGGCCTAGACGGAGCATTAAACACGCTTGATCCTATCACTGTTTTCGCACCAACCGATGATGCGTTCAATGCACTACCAGCTGGAACAGTTGCAGCATTATTAGCTGACATTCCTGCTTTGACTGACATCTTATTGTACCATGTTATCAATGGCGCAGTTCTTTCTACCGATTTAACTGACGGTCAAGTTGCAACCACATTAAACGGTTCAGACATTACTGTTACCATCAACAATGGCGTTTTCATCAATGGAACAAGCCAAGTTATTGTTGCTGACATTGCAGCTTCTAACGGAGTTGTTCATGTTGTAAATGAAGTGTTGTCTTCAACACCAGTTTTACAATACACTATTTGGGATGTGATTCAAAACTCACCAGACCACAACACATTAGAAGCTGTAGTTGGACTTGCGGGATTGGACGGTGCATTGGATAGCCCAGGTGCTTTAACTGTTTTCGCTCCAACCGATGCAGCTTTTGCTTTGTTACCACAGCCAATTATTGATGCATTAATTGCTGATCCAACAGGTATTTTAACATTCATCCTTACTTACCACGTAGTTCCTTCAGTTGCACTTTCAACGGATCTTTCAGACGGTCAAATAGTTACAACACTTTCTGGAGTTGATGCATACATTTCTATTGTTAACGGTGATGTATTCATCAACCACGCTCAGGTAATTCTTGCTGACATCGTGACTGACAATGGTGTTGTTCATGTAATTGACGCTGTAATTGCTCCAGGTGTTATTGCTAACAATGTTTGGGAAATCATTCAAGGTTCTCCAGTTCATACGATTCTTGAGACTGGTGTTGTAGCAGCAGGTTTAGACGGCACATTGCAAAACGATTACTTCTTCACTGTATTCGCTCCAACCGACGCAGCATTCGGTGCTTTACCTGCTGGAACAATTGAGTCATTAATCGCTAATCCAACTGCCTTGACTGACGTATTGCTATACCATGTGGTGGGTTCTGAAGTTCCTGCTAATAGTCTTGTTGATGGGCAAAACATTGAAATGCTGCAAGGTGACAACACTACCATTACTTTAGGAATGGGCGGTGCCATGATTAATAATGCAAACATTGTTCCGCCGGTTGATTTGAGGGCTTGGAATGGATTTGTTCACGTAATTGACGCAGTTCTTTTGCCACCAGCATCAGTAAACGATATCTTAAGCTCAGCGTTACAGGCTTATCCTAATCCATGTACAGACGTTTTAACTATTGAGAGAAAGACTGCCTCTACTGAGAACTATTCAATATACAATGTATCAGGCCAATTGGTTGCAAGCGGCCTTTTGAATAACACGTTGAATAGCATTTCTACAAGCGCATTTACTTCAGGTATGTATTCTGTGGTAACTGAAAGTGGAAGTCACATCAATTTCATTAAGAACTAGTCCTTCCATAGACGGTTTAGATTGTAGTTAAGGTGAGAAGAGCGGGAATTTCCCGCTCTTCTTTATTTCAATGAATATGTCGCTTTCCCTTGATCGAAATTTTCAATCACGATTCCCCATTTCATAAGTTTCGCTAGTTTCCGAATTAAGATAGGTCTCGGTGTGCCTGACTTTCGAGCCAATTGATTCAATGTGAAAGGCTGTTGTTTCAACAAAGAAAAAAGTTGTTCTTCTCTTTCTGACATTTGAAAGAGTTCGTTCGAATCTTGATAAGAAGAAACTTCTTGCATGGCAATCCAAACGTTCGAAGCCGGCAACGTAACATCGTGCTCGCGAACAAAGGCTTTCCAGCCTTCTTCCACTTTTGCTAAATGTGGTTTTACTAATGATTCTTCAATTTGAATTTCAAGAATTGCCTTTCCTTCCACCTTCCAAACGGAATGTGTAAAATGAATGGGCGGCTGACAAAATTCTTCGGCGCTACGAATGATCATGTGAATTTCTTCTTCCGGACGAATGCCAGAAACGTTACCGTTGTCTTTTACTCCAATGAGTAATCTCCCTCCTGCCGTATTGGCGAATGCAACAAGCGATCGTGCAATTTTCTGCGCGTCGTCGATGCGCATTTTAAAGTCTTGCTTCAAATGCTCTCCTTCCGCAATGTAGGTTAGCACGTAAGACATGACTTATACTTCGAGAAGTTCGGCGACGTAGATGGATAAATGAGAAGCGAACTTCAAAACCTTCCCGTTTTCCATAAGAATGGCTTGAGGAGATTCGTGCTCTACTCCGGTGTCTTGTGCTATCGCATTTGAGATATTACGATGCTCTAAAAGATCTAAGTAATAAGGCTTCACTGAAGAAGTAGTATCCCAATCGCGTTCAAAACGCGACAGTGCAGTCGTACTAATACTGCAGCGTGTACTGTGTTTGAATACGATAAACTTTTCTTCGGATTCGAGCACGACATTCCATTGCTCTAGCGAGTTCAACTGATTCCAAATCATGATTGAATTATATAATCAACGAAGTCAATTCTGCATCTAAAGGTTTCACACCCGATGGGAATTCAGCTAACCACTCTCCTTCTGGGGAGATTAAGAATTTATGAAAGTTCCACTTCACATTTCCATCTGCAACACCGTTTAAAGCCTTCTGTGTTAGATATTGGTAAACTCCATGTTGATTCTTTCCTTTCACATCGATTTTCTCAGTTAATGGAAAAGTAACTCCGTAATTTTTCTGGCAGAATGAAACAATCTCTTCACTTGTTCCTGGCTCTTGTCCAAGAAACTGGTTGCAAGGAAATCCGATAATTACCAATTTACCTTGGTACTGTTGGTATAATTTTTCAAGGTCTTCGTACTGAGGCGTGTATCCGCATTTCGAAGCGACATTCACACACAATACATATTTCCCTTTGTAATCGGCCATGTTCATGACCTTGCCATCTATGGCGTTAACTGTTAAATCGTGAAAGCTCATTTTATTTGTTCCTATTGGTTTTGAAGGTTTTTCCCATCTGCTGCGCATTGACAAAGCCGCTGCAGAAGAAAGGGCTAAGACTAGTAATCCGACGATATAAATTGTTTTCATAGATATTTAACAAAAGAAGAATAAGAATGTTTAGTTAAAGTAGAATTAAATTGCACACTCAAACAAAAGTATGGAAGACATAGCATTACAGCACAACGCTGTTCATCATTCTTATCTGCAGAAACTGGCACAAGGCGAATTTTCTGACATGAAAAAGGCATTGGCCTACTTCGCTTGTCAGTATGAATGTTACAGTGCTTGGTTCCCCAAGTATTTGCAGGCAGTTATCGACAAACTCTCGAATCCTGCGCACAAAGCGCATTTGCTCGAGAATCTTGCGGAAGAGAAAGGACAATTGCATGAAGAAGATCTTCAGGCCATTCGTGCGTTAGGAATTGAAGACGATTGGGTCATTGGAATTCCTCATCCGCAGTTGTTTGCCCGATTCAAACAATCGATTTGTGCCGAACACCAATTCAAGATAAACAACGCCGTTGAAGCATGGCGCAATTCTTTTCTTGTGTATTTAGACAATTGTTCTGAAGCAGAGGCGGTCGGAGCCATTGGACTAGGTACTGAAAGTGTAGTGAAATACATTTATCGTTATATTATCGAATCAATTTCCGTCCATACCGAACTTACCATGCGTGATTATGTCTTTTTTCCTTTACACACAGAAGTAGACGATGAACACGGAAAAGTCTTGTTGGCCATAGCAAATGAACTAGCTTCGCAGAGTGAAGAAAACGCATTTCTTGTTCGAAAAGGAATGGAAACTGCGCTTGATCTTCGTGCCGAATTTTGGCATAATTTAGAAAACGAAACCAATAGTATTTTACGATGAAGCACCCCTTAATACAAGCCTACGAGAGCGATTTTTTTGATGACGAGGAAAAGTATTTTGTTCAAGATTGTTTGGGTGCATACATCCGTTCGTTCAAGATAAGAAGCGATACCGACAAGTGGCGCGAATTCATTGCTGAATTGAATTCAACGGAGAAGCAATGGGCCCTGCATGCGTTAATGACCGATGATGAGTTGAAGGTGAATGCGTTGTTTGAGGAAGGAAAGAAAGACATTGAGGTAGATGTGTCCTTGTATGAGTTGTTGGATTTCACTTACGAGCAAGTTTTGTTCCTTCGTTTGAAACCCTTGACGGATGCTGTTTTACTGAAGACATCTTTAGCTCCAGATGAAGAAGGTGCTCTTTTTGAGCAGCACATCGAAAAAGCAAGCGGAAAGGAATTGTACAGAAACACCGTTGAGAAATTGAATGTCGATTTCTTCGTAGAGCGTTTGGATTTTCCTTTGGAAGTCCTTGACCCTCGAATTGTCCGTGTTTCTCCGAATAAAAACAACGAGTTGCACAAGCATGCTCACGAGACTGTATTTGTATTCTTCAAAGGAACAGGACAAGTATTGATTGATGACGTTACGGTTCCTGTGCAGCCAGGAAGCATTGTGTATATTCCGCGGTGGGCTTTGCACCAATCGCAGAATTTGAGCAACGAGGAGATGGTTTTTTTAGCGGTTGCTGATTTTGGTTTTACTGAAAAAGCATTCATTGGAAACTACTTGAAGACTGCACGATTGAAATAGCGTAACATGAGAAAAGCATTGTTCCTAGACAGAGACGGCGTTATTAATCATGATCCCGGAGATTACACTTATTCTCTTGATGAATTCGTTATTCTTCCAACCGTCATGGAAGCACTGCAGTTAGCCGTTTCTAAAGGATTCGAATTGGTGGTGGTTACGAATCAAGCTGGAATTTCTCGTGGACTATACAGCAAAGAAGAAGTAGATCGCATTCACGATTTTTTCCAATCGGAATGCAAAAAGAACAACGTTGAAATTTTGGAGTTCTTCTACTCTGTTCATCATCCAGATATATGCAACTCGCTTTCACGCAAGCCTGCGGGCCTTTGGGTAGAGCGCGCTTGTGCGAAGTATAAGTTCGACAAAGACGCGAGTGTTATGATTGGCGACCGCGACCGTGATGTCCTTTGTGCGAATGCCGCTGGTGTTCGTGGGATTCAAATGACGCAGAACGGCGACTTGCTGGAATACGTAAAAGCGCTTTAAGATGTTGGTTTGTTCGAAAGGGGAATTTTTAGAGGAATCAGAACTCCTTCTCGATGTTCGAACCAATCGTGCCTTTCGATACGGCGATGGTTTTTTCGAAACCATACGCTTCGAACACAACCGGATTCCACTTTTCAAGTATCATTTGCAACGCATGGAAGTCTCGAACAATCTTTTTAAGTTCAAACCTTCAACATTTTCATTTTCAAATATCGAAAAGCTGATTGGACAAACCTTTCAGTTAAACAACATTGAATCTGGAATTGCACGCGTAACATTCTTCAGATCCGGTGAAGGACGATACACTCCCTTCAAAAATGAAATGAATTTTCTGATTGAAGTCACCGAACATTCGTTCGGTTCTTATTTTTCTATGTTGAAGGAAGTAGGAATTTCCACACAAATTGTTCTTCACTCCCATTCATTTTCCCACATTAAAACGTTGAATGCATTGCCTTATGTCTTCGCGGGTATGGAAGCGAAAGAGAGGCAATGGAACGAATGTTTGCTTCCAAATACAAACAATGAAATTGCCGAAGGAACGTGGAGTTCTTTGGTGTGGATGGAAAACGACGAGTTGTTTACTCCTCCTCTTTCAAGCGGATGTGTTTCTAGTACAATGAAAGAAGCTTTGAAAGATTTCCTTCAACAAAATGGAAAGATTTTAACTGAAAAAGTTTGCACACTTTCCAATCTTCAACACGCACAAGAAGTGTGGTTGCTGAATGCCACAAGCGGAATACAGGCTGTTTCGCACTTTCAAGATAAAATCTACTCGCACGTCAAGGCGTTGGAAGTTGCTTCCGAACTGGAAGATTTTCTTTCCTTGTGAACCCCTCTCCTTTCGTATTTTAGCCCCGCTATGAAATTAAATCTTCGTCAATTTTTTACTGCAACCGTCTTGTCTGTTGCATCTTTTAACGCCTTCGCTCAACCGCAGGTGAATCCATGGAACGACAAATTCCGTCAGTTGGGCTCCGATGAAATGGCTACTCCGAATACGTATCGCACCGCAAGCGGGGCTCCTGGAGCAGACTATTGGCAGCAACAAGTCGATTATAAAATGAAGATTCGTTTAGACGACGATATTCAAAAAATTTACGGTGAAGAAACTATAACGTATCACAACAACTCTCCGGATGTGTTGTATTACCTGTGGATTCAGCTTGATCAGAACATCTACTCGAAGGACAACAACACTGCGAAGGTTGAGCAGATGAAGATTAGCGATCAAATGCAGACGAACGATTTGATTGACTTGTACCCATGGTTCGACGGAGGGTTTAAGCTAGATAAAGTCGCAGATGCGGCTGGAAAAGACTTGCCTTACATTGTGAATCAGACTATGATGCGCATTGATTTACCGAAGCCTATTCAACCTGGACAATCGTATGCCTTCCAAATCAATTGGAACTACAACATCAACGATCGCATGCGTTTGGGCGGAAGAAGCGGTTACGAATATTTCGATACAGATAAGAACTACTTGTACACAATTGCCCAATACTTTCCTCGATTAGTGGCATACATGGACTACAGCGGATGGCAGCACAAACAGTTTTTAGGATCGGGTGAATTCACGCTTGATTTTGGAAATTATGAAGTGGCCTTAACCGTTCCTTCAGACCATATTGTAGCGGCATCTGGAGTGCTGCAAAATCCGAAAGACGTTCTTACCGCTGAGCAACTTTCGCGTTATAACAAAGCGAAAACAAGCACAGAGCCTGTGATTATTTGCACGCAAGACGAAGCCATTGCACGTGAGAAAGGACATGAGAAAGCCATGAAGACATGGGTATTCAAGGCTGAAAATGTGCGTGACTTCGCTTTCGCAACTTCAAGAAAATTCATCTGGGACGCGCAATCAGTAGACCTCAACGGCAAGAAACCAATGGCCATGAGCTTCTATCCGAAAGAAGGAAATCCTCTTTGGGAACAATACAGCACGCGCATTGTAGCGCATACCTTGAAGTCATACAGCGCTCATACCATTGACTATCCTTATCCGGTTGCCATTAGCGTTCACGCGAAATGGATCGGTATGGAATATCCGATGATCTGTT
>Ga0114971_10002639_pt1 | contig 12311 bp, 10 predicted proteins | sample M_140625_MF_Meta_FD_87320 | JGI IMG/M metagenome (GOLD analysis project Ga0114971, IMG submission 87320) | Freshwater microbial communities from Lake Montjoie, Canada to study carbon cycling - M_140625_MF_MetaG | ecosystem: Environmental > Aquatic > Freshwater > Lake | place: Lake Montjoie... | reverse complement strand
TTACTTAAAGACACATTACTTAATAAAGTATTATCAAAATGAGCCAAACAAGTGATAACTCTAGAACATTTCGAATCATTAACTTAGATGACGCTGTAACTGAGAAACTATCCAGTAAGAATGTAGTAGTTACCAAGCACGAGAATATTAATTATGTAGAATTAGCGTCCGTAGATGATATTGCGGAGATTAAATCTATATTTGACGCTAATAACATGAAATATAAACAATGCTCATATTCTACATTTGTTAGATTTAAGGATGAACTAACTGTAGAACAATTAAATGCGCTTGCATCTGAATTATGTGAAAATGTAAATGTTCTGTATTCTCGTGTAGATGACAACAACCACACTGGTAAACTAGTAGTAGATCGTCTTGAGGATTATGCTAAACTCAAGAGTAATACGGGTGATGTAAATTTCTATCGTTTTGATCCTGGAAATGTTACATCTCGTGTAAATACTAACCAGGAGCGTAAACCTGTTCAAGAAAACGGTGGATGGCAAAAAGTACAATCAAAATATAGTATATCCAATCGTTATACTCAAAGCGGTACAGGCGGCGGCCGCGGCGGTGCTCAACGTGGACGCGGCGGTGCTCAACGTGGACGTGGAGGAGCACAACATAGCCGCGGTGGTGGCCACGTTAACAACCAAAATGTGTAAAAAATAAAATAAAATATTTATTTTATTTTTGATAATTATTTAATTTAGAAATTTGATTCATAATTTTATTTTTGTATTTTGATTTTGATATATTTACAAAATTAGTAAATTGTGATTGATTTGATTTATTAGGATCAGAGATACATTTTTCATTTATATTAACAAATTCTAATGGCAAACAAGTAGATTTTTGTGGATAATATTTTTTAACAACGTTTAAAAAAGATATATTTTTTTTATTTAATTTTATATTAACAAGATAATGTATTGCATATAGCCAATATGTTATACCATAAATATCATCTAAAAAATCATTAACTGGTAAAAATTTTATATATATATTATATGATTTAGCACAAGAGGGGCATGGTAGCATATCACCTAAATTATTAAAAAAATTTAAATATTTTTTCTTATCTTTTGCAGTAGGATTATCAGGGTAATTAAATGATAATGTATGTAAATATAACCAAGCTGAATTTCCCCAAAAATTAGGATCCATAGTTCTCTATAAAAATTGATAAGATAAAAGATTAGGAGAATAAAATTAAATAATATAAAAATGAGTGAATTTATATATTATGATCTTATAGACGTAACATTAAAAGGGGATAAAGTAAGTAAAATAGATGAAGAAAAATTATTAAAAGATGTTAATATAGAATATAAAAATTCTGAATCATTATTTTCTCGAGGTGAAGTAGCAATATCTATTATTAAAGAATTATATAAAGTAGAAGAAAAATATAAGAAATTAGAAATTATAGATCTTTATAATATTACACTAAATGATTTTTGTAATAAATATTCTAATATTACATTAAAATTAACATTGGATAAAGATTATTATCCAATGTTAACTCCTGATATAACATTTAATCCACCTATTGATCCAATATATATGTATGAAATGTTATCACATCCTGATTTAGATATTAGAAATATTAGTAGAATTAAAAATATTAACTATATTATTGAAAAAGTTATTAGATTTTTAAATGATTATGATCTTGAATGTAAATTAAATTATGATATTACTAATAATATGTTGTTATTATTAAAAAATAATAATTTTAAGATGAAATTAAAAGAAACAAATACTAATATTAATAAAATTAATGATAACACTAATAAAGTTAACGACAATGGTATTGGTTATGGTGGAAAAGTTTCTAACTGGGATGTAAATGCTTATTTAAATAATTTAGTTAGAATTAAAGAAACAAATGAAATTATTCTTTATGATATAGTTAATTATTTAGCACTAGGTTGTGATTTTAATAAAGATTTAAATGAAATTCACAATAAATTTAATCTTAATAGATTTTGGATTGATTTGTTAGAAAAATATGAAGTCACTGATGAAAAATATTATAATTCAATTAAGAATATTATGTATATTATAAATTATTTAAATCTAAAAATAAAAATACCATTTTTAGACATATTTGAATCAGCGCACAAAGATAATAATTTACCAATTATTAATATAATTAAAGAATATATTAAAAATATTAGAATTCAAGAAGTTTTTAAAAATGTTGATAATCAATATGTTACCATATTACAAAAATTACAAAATGGAGATTATCCATATGTATCAACTGAAAAACATAATTTTGTTAAAGAAATAAGTGCCTTTACTAATTATAATAAAAATACTACATCCAAATTTATATCTAAACAGTTTGAAATTATTTCACGATCATTACCATTAACATCAGAAAGTGCAATATTTTTTAGAAAGGATCCAGATAATATTAGTATATTTAAGTTTGCGATAATTCCAAATGAAGACACGCCATATAGATTTGGTGTTTTTGTATTTGATGTATATATACCGCAAGATTTTCCAAATTGTCCTCCTGTTGTAAATCATATAACATCAAAAAAGAATGATTTTAGATTCAATCCAAATTTATATGCAAATGGTTATGTATGTTTAAGTATATTAGGAACATGGTCAGGACAATCACAATCAGAGAGATGGATTCCACCAAATTCTGAAGGAACGGGATCAACATTATATCAAATAATTATGAGTATTTATTCGATGATATTTACTGAATATCCGTGGTATAATGAACCAGGTAGAGAAAGTAGGAAAGATGCTGCATCAAATAAATATTCAGTTGAATATAATAAAGAAATTCAGGATGCTACAATTAAATATGCAATTTTAAATCAATTAAAACATCCTGAAGAAGGATTTGAAGATGTGATTAAAGAGCATTTTAGATTCAAAAAGGATAAAGTAATTTCATATTTGAAAGAATTAAATAAAGAAAAAGAACAAAAAATATTTGAAAAATATTTTTAATTTATTAGATTAAATATTTTCTATAAAATTTTTAATAATACTAATAATTGCAGTAATGTGAATTTTTTCAATTGAACCAACTAATACATTTTTTTCAATTTGTGCTAATTTAATTATACATGAATTTATTTTTGGATTAGTAATATGATGTTCTAATATATATTGTAATAATTTATGTAATAATTCAGAAATAGAGAAGTTTTCTTTTTCTCTTATTGAAATAAGTTCATTATATGATTCTTTTATTGTATGATTTTTAATATAATCATATATATATACAATGCTAGATAATTGTAATCCAATTGATGAATAGTTATCAGATAAACATATATTTTGTAATAAATTGATACCTTTACGTAAATCACCATTTGATGAAAATATTATATTTTTTAATTGATTTGAAGATAATTTAATATTTTCAGATTTAGAAATATTCATAATTGCATCTTTCATTGTTTTATCAGATAATTTTGGAAAAATTATTACTAAACTACGTGATAAAATTGCATCTATTAATTTAGATAAATAATTACATATTAGACAAAATCTAGTATTAAATGTATATGTTTCTATAATTCGTCTTAATGCTCCTTGTGCATCACTAGTTAATGCATCTGCTTCATCTAGAATAACAAGTTTATATTTAACATTCATTTCTGGTTTATTAATAATTTGTAACTGACAAAATTCTTTAATTTGTGATCGAACGACTGAAATGCCACGATCATCAGATGCATTTAATTCTAATACATATTTACTTGCTTCTCCAGGAAAATATTCATTTACAATAGCTAATATAGTTGATGTCTTACCTGTCCCAGCATTTCCATAAAAAATCATATGTGGAAAAAAATTATTTGTCATTAAATCTTTAATAAAATTTACTATAGGAGGATGTAAAACATCATTTACATTTTTTGGTCTATATTTTTCAACCCAAGGAATATTAGTTTGCATTCTATTACTATTTATGTAAGTGTCTTTATTTATTTATATTTATTTCATTTTTTTCTTTATATATATATATGTCAAAGGAAATTACAAGTATAAATAGTACATTAACATGCCCCCAAGGAACAACATTAAATAGTTCACGGACATCGTGTGATACTAAACCGACAATAACTTGTCCAACAGGAACTACATATAATTCATATAATTCGATATGTAGTAGTACTCCAAATCCAATATGTCCACCAGAAACTAAATTAGATTCAAATTCATATAATTCAATGTGTACAGCTGATCCAGTAATAAGTTGTCCCCCTGATACAATATTAGGAAAAAATAAATGTTATAAATGTCCAGATATGTATACTGGAACAAAAATAGATAATAATATAGTATGTATTGGAATACCACATGGACAAAGACCTGCAATAGAAGGTACTCCAGATTTAGAAGCTACAGTAGAACATCCAGGAATGAAAGGAATACCTGCATCATCTGCAATAATAGGGACATGTAAATATGGAATATTAACTCCAAGTTATTCAAATGAATCATGTTTACAACCATCATGTGAAATAGAACCTAGTAATGATCTTCCTAAATGTAAAATATTAATATCAGCAGAATAAAAAATATTGAAAACTATTAATTTAAAAACTTAAGTTTATAAATTAATAATGAAATGACTTCAAAAATAAAGGTATATTCCAAAAAAACAGATGCAGTTTCATATTGGAAACAACAACAAAATGATGCATTACATATGTTTCAAATGGATAAAGAAGGGTCTAAAGGAGCAAAACAATTTATTATAGCGACTTTAGATGATATATGGGATTTAATTAAATCAGGAAAAACACATATATATGAATCATGGGAAGATAATCCAATTCATTTTGGATTAGATATAGATTATCCATCAAATGATATAACATATGATGAAGTAAAATTACATGTTAAACAAATTACAATTGGGATATTACAAATTATAAATCAATTAGATATTAATGTAAATATTGATGATATTGTAATTTTAGAAAATGATGGACAAGATAAATTAGATAATATTAAAAAATATTCATTTCATATAATTTTTCGTGGTTTAGTAATGGAAAATTTTATTGCTGCTAGTAAATTCTACGATAATTTAACAGGAATTAATTTGGAAGGGTGTGATAAGAGTATATATAGAAAAACGTGTTTACGAACATGTTTTTCTAGTAAAATTGGTAAGAATAATACATTAGTACCATTAGTATTACAAATTGGATCTAAAACTACTGATAATGAAAATAATTATGATACATTAAAAGAATTTTGGAAAAATACATTAATATGTAATACATCTGATTATGAAGTAGTGTATAAAGAGGAAGAACAAGATGATATTGTGTTTAAAGAACCATCATTAAAATCAGCAAAACCAGTAGATTTAGGGCATATAGAAAAGATTTTAATGTTATTACCAGAAAAGTATTCAGAAGAATATTTTTATTGGTCTAAAATTGGTATGATATTAAGAAATTTAAATCAGGAACAAGAAAAATGTTTTGAAATATTTAATACATTTAGTAAAAGAAGTAATGATAAATACAAAGGAAAGAATGATATTTTAAAACACTGGAAGACGTTTAAAGATAATAGAAAAAATAAAATTAGTTTGGGTACATTATTTTTATGGTGTAAAGAAGAGAAAATTAGTTTTACTAATAATAAAACATTAGAATCAATTATTGATGAATATCCAGTGAGAAAATTAGAAATTAATCATGAAGTAAAAACGATTGATCAACGATATTTTCCATTAGAAGTAATGAAAGAATTATGGTCTAACAATAAAGATACTAATAAATTAGTTGGTATTCAAAGTGAAAAAGGTACAGGAAAAACAACATGTTTATTCAATCATATATTTAATAATAGCAATGAAATATTAAAAGAAGATGACAGTATATTATTTATAAGTAGTCGTCGTACATTTGGTATTAAATTATTAGGAGATATTAAGAAATTTGGATTTAAGTTATATTCAGATTGTAAAGAATATTATATTGAACATAATCGTATGATTTGTCAATTAGATTCTATTTTAAGATTAACAACTGAAAAATTTAAATATATTATAATTGATGAATGTGAGAGTTTAATGAGATATATAACATCCTCACATTTTACAAAAAATAGTAAAGCAAGTTTAATAGTGAGTAATTTAGAATCAAAAATAGCAGAAGCAGAAAAGGTAATTATTATGGATGCTGATTTATGTGATCGTAGTATTAATTATTTCAAAGATATATTAAATTTAGATAATTCTGAGATAAAATTAGTAGTTAATAAATTTCAAGTGTATAGTGAATATAGTATTAAATATATGGCGTATTCAACATGGTTAAAAGTATTAATAGATAAAATTGATGGAAATAAAAAGATAGTAATTCCAACTGCATCTAATAATCAAGCCAAAGATTTAAGATTATTAATTCAATCACATTATCCTGATAAGAAAATATTATTAATTCACCGAGAAACAAATGAAAATGAAAAATTAGATCAGGTAATAAATGTAAATGAAAAATGGTGTAAATATGATATTATTATTTATACTCCATCTGTATGTATGGGTATATCATTTGATAATGAATATTTTGATCATATATTTGCATATGGTTGTGAAAATTCATTAGGATCTCAAGAATTTTGTCAGATGTTACATAGGATAAGAAAACCAAAAGAGCAATCTATTTATTTGGCATTAGATAAATATGTAGAATATGAATCAGAGCGACATGAAATTGAATTAAGTAAAATCAAGGATGTAATATGTTATGATTATTATTTAACACATTTTGATTTGCATAATAATTTAATACCCAAAAAATATAAACCAAATACTCAATTAGATTCTATATCTAAAATTGTAGATGGATCTGGGGGTAGTATAATTATATTATCAGATTCAGAAGAAAAGAATGAAAATACGATTGAACAAAAGAAGTTTATATATCCCTATCAAGAGGAGCCAATATTCAACGTATATATGAAAAATTCCCAAGAGACTATATCTGATAGATTAAATTTTAGTAATCAATTATTTGGATATTTTAAATTGAAAGGGTATAAATTACATAAACATGAATGGGAAGATGGTGAAATAATTAAAAATGAATTAAAAGAAATTAGAGAATTAAGGAGAGAGGAAGAGTTAAATAAAGAAATTGATGGTATATATAATGCAATAGATATCAATGATGAGCAATATAAAGAAATTATGGGTAAACGTAAGGAAGATATAAGTCAAGAAGATATATATAAATTACAGAAGCGAAATTTTAAGAAATGTTATATTTTGAATGAGATGAACAAAGAAATCCTTTCTAAGTACAAGGACATTACAATGATGAAACATTATCATAATTTAAGTGTGATACTTCCTTTTGACCCCAAAGATACAATAGAATTAAGATTAGAAAATATTAGACAGGAAAGAGTAAATAATCCATTTTTAATGAATGCATATGCAGATTTAACGATAAAAAATTCGTACACAAAACATAAATTAGCAAATAAGATAATTGAATCATTGGGTTTTAGTTTGGTTGATTTGGAGATAAGAATACCAGTTAAAACAATTGAAGATATTATGGATGCGGAATGGATAAAAGACATTGATAATTCAATAGAATATTATGTAAATAAATTTGGTGTAGCATTTCCAAAAAAGAAATTAAAGGAATTAGATGTTGGTAGTAGGATTAAATTTATAAGTAAAATTATAGATTCTCAATATGGATTAAATATTATAAAAGATTTCGCAAAAAATTATTATTTAAATGATAATAAAAAATGGGATGAATTATATGCATATAGAAATAATAATGTAAATATAGTATCTAATAAATTACAAGATAAGATAGTTAAAAAGGAAAAACAAAGTATTAATATTGATAATTCATGGTTTGAAGAATAAAATAATATTTTAAAATAGAGACCACCACTGTGGGTCCCATGTAAGAAAATTTTCAATGTTTAGGATTGATTCATATTTTGTTTTAACTACTGGATTTGCTAAAACATCTTCTTTAGTAAAAGGAACTGATGGTTTAATCACATTGTTATATTTGATACAACATAAAGGCCACTGTAATTTACGAAATTTGATTAAAGGAGGTGGTGCTCCTGTCAATGCATTTTTCTCTAGACATAATTTATATTCATTTTCTTTAGTACTAAAAAATTCAGCATCATGGGGACATACACCACCGCTAGTTGTAAATACATGTATGTATTCCATAATAGATAATTTTGCATCTTCAAGTCTTTGATGTTTTCTTTGTTCTTCATGTATATACCATTCATTGCAACAGCCTTCATAATGGTATAAATTATCTGGACCAATATAACAATGACCACCCGTAGGAGGTTTATCAATAGGAGGGCCGCCTTCACCACAAAAAAGTATAGGAGTAGAGTTATCTGACATTTCTATTATAGTTTGTATACTAATAACTAATACTTGAATTAAAGAGTATTTTTTTCAATTTTTTCTGATATAATAAAATTGAAATAATTAATTATAAATAATATAATTATATTATTAAATAAAATGCAATTATGTATTTATATAATATTAATATGATTAATAGGAGAATTAATTATTAGTATATATGAAACAAAAAATTTAGATTATTATAGTAAGAATAATCTAAATTATACTAATATATATTCAAAAGAAACATTATTGGATATAGTAGAATATAATAAAGTTAAAATAATTAATAAAGTTGTAAATGAAATTGTAAATGAAGTATTAAATAATGCAAAAAATATAAAAAAAAAGTATGAATGGAAAGAGATTGAACAAATATTAGATGATAATATGTTTGATATTGTAGTAAAAAAAATACATAAAATTTTTCCAGATAGTAAATTATCATATATTACACCAAATGATATTAAAGATATTAATGATGATAATATATTTAATATAATTAAATATTATTCTAGTATAACTATTGATTGGTCATCAATCTAATATTTAATATATATTGCAAGTGTAAAAATTAGCATACTTTTTTTAGAAAAGTTTTTAATTACAGTCAAATACTAAAGGAATCCAATGGGAGTTCTTAATTTTAGTATTTGACGATATATGAGTATATTAATGTAACTAATGAAATCAAAGTAGTACCCCATGTGATATCACGTATAGTTAATTCATATGAATAATCATCTAATACAGCTAAGTTTGTAAAATTATATACACCATACATTCCAACTGATAAAATTAAACCACGTAGATATTTATTATCAAATGGTTCTTGTACAGAATAATAATATGAAACAGCTACACAAATCCAAGCAAGTATTGCGGGTATTACTTTAACATTACTATATTTAATATTCATATGATATTCATAGAATGATTGAGAAAAATTGATATAAATTAAATCTAAAATTAAAAAGATAATAAATATAAGAACTCCTTTATACATAAATATAATTTAGAAAATGTTTTTAGATAAAAATCCAGAAATATTTGATGAGAGTGATGAATTAAATATGAATATAATAACAGAGAATTTTAAACTAGGTACATTTGAATTACCATTTACAATGGAAAATTTAAATTTAAGTAATAATCTAGTATTTTCGTATATTATAACTATGTTAGATGGAGTATATAAATTACATATAAAACAAATATCAAATGGTGATCCTAAGATAAAAATTCAATTACCTTTAACTAATAATAATCTTCAATATACATTATATGTACCTCATCGGTTAGAATATTTATGTAAAGATAATAAATATTTTAACATTTATCTGAAAATTAAAAAATATGAACAATTAGAAAAAAGGTATATATTACAATTATCTATATACATAAATAAAAATAAATTAGATGAAATTTATGATGGTATTACTAGTAATAATCTATTATTTTTAAATGTGAAAGATATATTAGTATTTGGACTTTCTACATGTGGTTGGAATAATCATAAGATAAAAGTAGAAAATATTAAGAATACTGTATCTAATTTATATGCATTAACAAAAGAATATAAAATAAAACCATTTAATTATCAATTAGAGAATATATCATGGTGTAAAAATCTTGAATCAAATGTAAATAATATTAATAGTATTCAAATATTAAATGGATATGATGATAAATTAAAATTAGATACATATTTTTTATTAAATGATAATATATTATATTTATTTGGAAAATCAATAATTAAACCAGAACAATTTAAAATGATGAGATATTTTTATCATTGTCAGGGAGGTTTATTATGTGATAATACTGGATTAGGTAAAACATTAACAATCACTGTACATATAACAGATGATAATACTAATATAGATACAATAATTGCAAATAGAGTAAGTATATTAAATAATTATAAGAATGAAATTAATAATAGTCAAATTGAAGAAATTATTATGAATAAAATAGATTTAATTAGTGTATTAAATAATGAAATTTATATATTAGAAGATAATATATTTAAATTAAAAACAAATAGTAATTTATTAGTAGTACCTGTTAGATTATTACAACAATGGGAATCTGAAATTAAATCATATTTACCATCAGCAAATGTATTTTTAATTAATACTGTTCGTGATTTTTACAAATTAAAATTAGAGGATATTAATAAATATACATGTATTATAATATCAATAACATTATTACAAAATGATAAACGATTACTCCATCCTAATGGGTATGATATTACAGATATATTATGGAAACGCGTTATTGTAGATGAAGTACATGAATTATTTGAATCTGATGCAAATTCAAGGAGAAATTTTAATATGATAAATAAAATTAATGCATTATATAAATGGGGTATATCTGCGACACCTACATTAAATTTGAATTGTGATAGTATTTTATCATTTTTAACAAATAATAATTTTTGGTATAATAATAGCATAGTATCAAGATATAATAGACTTGCAACAGATGTATTTGAATTTAAAAATTTTATTAATACATATTATAGATATAATGAAAAGAGTAAGGTAAATACAGAAATTCATATTCCTGATTATGAACAAAATATAGTAGAATTAGAGATGTCAAATATAGAAAAATTAATGTATAATAATGCAATTGGGGATACTAAACGAATGATAGCATTATGTACAAATTATAAAATTTCATCTCAAGATTCTCAGTTAAGTGGATTTGCAACAGTAAGTGAATTAAAAAAGCGTATGTTAGAGCAACATACTAAAAAAAAAGTAGAACATTTAAAAAAAATGGAGGATGAGACAAAAATGATTCAATATATTAAAGAAATTATAGATTGGTTATATACAGATAGATCAAGTTTACCAGAACATATTAAGATAAATTATTGTATAATTACTGGATATTATGATACATACAATATTATGACTACTAACATGGATACATTAAGTGATCAAATAGAATTAATAAGTAAAAAATTAGAAACAAAAGAAAAACAAATTGAGGGATTAAAAAAGGAGTTAAAATTAATTGAAAGTAAGGAAAAAATGATAGATAATTTTGATGAAATGATAGAAGAAAAATTAAATGAACCATGTATGATTTGTTTTGGTAATTTAGATACTGTAATGATAACAACATGTAATCATATGTATTGTGGTATATGTGTAAATCAATTGTTTAAAAGTACTACAACTATAAAATGTCCGATGTGTCGAGCACCATTAACAAGACAAGAAGTTAATAGTATGGTTGATAAAAATTTAAATTTAATTAGTGGTGATGATATGAAAAAGAAGATGGAAACAAAGGAGGATGAAAATATAAATATTAAAACGGGGGGAACAAAGATAAATGCAATTATAGATTATATTAATGCGAATAAAAATAGTAAAATTATTATATTTGCATTAGAAAAACAGACATTAGATTTAATGAATGATATATTATTTGATAATAAAATTAAATATGTAAATTTAAAAGGGAATGCATATGTAATAAGTAAACAATTAAAGAAATTTAAAAGTGAAGAATATCAAGTAATATTATTATCAGCAGATAGAGCAAATTCTGGTACAAATTTAATAGAAGCAAGTCATATTATTTTGTTAGATACACATTTAATATCTGATTATAAAACAAAAAAAGATATCGAAAAACAAGCTATTGGTCGTGCTGTGCGGTTAGGACAAAAAAATAATGTAAAAGTAGTACGGTTTATTATGAAAAATACTATAGAGCAAATATATTTGAATAAAAATTCATAAATATTAAAATTATTATATTATAGTAGTATGGATAATGGATATATTTATGATAAGCCCACATATAATTCAACAAAATATTTATATAGTGTTCAAGTAATTTTAAATAATAAAGATAT
>Ga0114971_10002636_pt1 | contig 12315 bp, 8 predicted proteins | sample M_140625_MF_Meta_FD_87320 | JGI IMG/M metagenome (GOLD analysis project Ga0114971, IMG submission 87320) | Freshwater microbial communities from Lake Montjoie, Canada to study carbon cycling - M_140625_MF_MetaG | ecosystem: Environmental > Aquatic > Freshwater > Lake | place: Lake Montjoie... | reverse complement strand
GTCGCTGCCGTTGCTCAACAACAAGTGTTGCCCTCTCAAGTGCTTAACCTTCCTCTTCCCTTTTTCTTTACGCGCGATTCCGGCATTGCTTTTCCCACGGCCGCTCTTCCTTACCATGAAATGCGTATCAACTTTTCGTTCCGTAACTGGACGGATTTGTTGATCAAGGACGTATACATTCCATCAGCGGCAATGGTTGGTAGCGTAAGTGCAACTCCCGCTTTTACAAGTTCTGCCGGTGGTGCCGTTACTACTAGAGCTGGATACTGGGTGTCTGTTCCCGCTCAACAAAGCGATGTGGTAACTGCCCCCGAAATCGGCAACTCGTGCCAAGTGTGGGCCAACTACGCTATCGTGTCGAACGAAGAGCGTAAGAAGATGGCTTGCGCCCCTCGTGATATCTTGATTGAGCAAGTGCAAACCGCTCCTCTCCAATCGTTCAACACGAATGGCACCATCAACACCACTGGTTTGATTGGTATTGCCAACGGTACGCAAATTACCCCCCAATTTGACATCCGCTTCTCCCATGCCGTCAAGGTGCTCTTCTGGGCCGCTCGTAACAAGGCCAACTACTCGGCCTGGTCCAACTACACCTCCGACCCGCAGTTTCCCCTTGGCCCTCACCAATCGGGTAACATCGCTGCTGATCCGACCGTCAGTGCTCTCTTCGGTGTCGTCGACTTTACCGCCGGCTCGGACCCCGTTGACAACACCTCGCTCATCTATGAGAACACCCAACGTCTCCAAAACATGGGCTCGGACTACTTCTCTCTCGTCAACCCCTGGTTCCACTCGCCCGTCATCCCTCTCGAGACCGGCTACCACAGTTACTCGTACTCCTTGGATTACTGCAATATTGATCCTATGGGATCCACTAACTATGGTAAATTAACAAATGTGTCAATTGTCCCCTTCTCGTCGGCTGCCCAAAACAACTCGTGGTACCCGACCTCCAACGGATCCTATGGTGTTAGTGCCACCGTCAGCGCCGTTGCCACAAAGTACGATTTCATCACCACATGTGTCAACAACAACATTATCCGCATTTCTGGCGGTGCACTTGGGTTAAAAAACTGGAAGCCCAAAATAGGAAGCTGCCGAAAACGTTACAATTCATCGTTTTCGGGTAAACAGTATAAGAATTGTACTCTTTTTGCAAGAGTTATGTAACTTTCTAGTCCAAGTCTCTACGATTGGGCAAGATAATTTAAAATGACGGGAAACCCCTTAAGTCAATGCTACTAAACCAATCAGGAAACTGATTGTGTGGACAGGTTAATAGCCTCGTGTATAGTAATAACGCATTGAATTGGGCAATCCGCGGGTAAAGAACCTAAAATCGTTAATCGACTAGATTATGGTTCTCCCTCAACGACTACCGGATTATCGGTCTATGGATACTAGTCATATCTATATAGGTCTAAGGTATAGTCTACTCCTTTCCGAAAGGAAAGGTATTAGGAGAAATGTTCCAGTTCTCTAAAAGACCAAATATGGTCAAAAAAATTCAAAATCAAAAAAAAAACAAAATTTTCAATTTCATAAAATTGAAAATAAAATCAAAGACTTTATTTAAATTAAAAAATGATTGGTTATGTTTATAGTATAACAAATACAAAAACATCTGACATATATGTTGGATCTACCATTCAAAAACCCGCTTATCGTTTTAAAGCACATCGAAGTAATGCAAAATCTGGAAAGAATGGAAAATTATACGACCATATAAGAGAGATTGGAGTTGAACATTTTAATATAAACGTATTAGAAGAGTGTTCTATTCAAAATGAGTCGGAATTGTGTCAGAAAGAAAGAGATTATTATAAAAAATTAAAACCATCTCTTAATATGATAGCTCCTCGTATTTCAGAAGTTCATGAAACAGGCAGAATTTACAAGATGTTTTTTAAAAATGATGTCTCGATGTTTTATATTGGTTCGACAAAGAAAACGATATCTAAAAGATTAGGTGATCACAGATCTGCTTCAAATGAAGGAACTACTCCTATTTATACTTTTATGAGACAAAATGGAAAGGATAATTTCGATATTGAATGTGTCGAAGATGATATACCGATTGATCAGTTAATTGTTCGTGAAAATCACTGGATTTCAGAATTAAAACCAACATTAAATAAAAATTTATTTTTATGTAGAACAGAACAAGAGCGTGATAAAGCAAAATATGTTAAAAATTGTGAAAAGATAAAAGAACGAGTAAATGAACGTCGCTTATTAAAGCGAGATGAGATTAATGCACAAAAAAGAGATCATTATAAACAAAATAAAGAAAAGATATCTGAGAAAAGTAAGCAAAAATGGTTGGAATTAAGAACAAAAGAAATAACACTTTATACACAAAACCCCAACTTTACAAAAGAGTTGCTATCAACAAATACAAACATTCAATTAAAAGAAATTATGAGAAAATTTGGATTTGATAACTCTCCAAGGGTAAAAGAAAAATTGATTGAAAGAATTTTAAAGGAGCAACAAACACTATTTAATTAAATTATCATTAAGATGATAATTTAAAAAAGTTTAATTAAACCATTGGCCTACAACGACTGATTTGTAATTTCAACTGCATGTTTTCCAGTTGCAAGTCGCGCACGTGTTGTTCTAGTCGACGAATCTTCATGGGCAAGTCGTTTTCGTCCAAGAACGTTTCGGTCATTTGCAAAAATGAGGCAAGTTTTTTGGTGGATTTGTAAACCTCTTTTTGCTTGTTAAAGTCGGCTTGGTAAGGCAATAGAAAATCGTGCAACATTTTTTCAATGGGTCGCCCAGATACCTTGAAAATTTTGATAAGACGCCATTGGCTATACATCGATTCAGACGACGTGTGTTTTTTGTTGCGTTGTAGCATTCGCCCGTCGGAGAAGCCGATTTTAAGCATTCCCTTGCCTATATAAGAGGCATAGATGACGGAATCGGTGGTATATTCTTCAAGTTTGACCTCTTCTTCAAGCACTTCGGCTTCAATGTCCATTTCGGTGAGCGTTGCAAAGGCTTTGATAGGCCTTTCAAGCGCGACGGAGCCGGTGGATAACAATTGTTGAATCCAACCTGTCACGTTGACTGCAAATTTTGGAGAAACCCATTGAGCGATATGTATAGCAACTCGTGGGTGCACCCACGTATATTGATTATTCCCCCCTTGATTAAGCTTTATTAAGTCCGTCCTTCTAATTAGAAGGACGGTACTTAATTCCTCTAGAAATTCGTCTGTTTTTGAATTTTTATACCAATTCGAATATTCTTTTCCTCCGGCTTTGCAGAGTTGAGTGGCATTGATATAACCGTCTTCAACACGTGAGATGACTTCGATGCCACCAAGTAAAATACGATCTTTTTGTTCCTTGTCTTTTTGATCATCGATATCTTTTTGTTTCAATGCTTGAATCAATTCGTCTTTTTGTAAATTGTTGTATTCAAGAAGCCCTCGATCTTTTGCAAGCAATTTTAATTTATTTAAACTCATATCAATATACTCAAATACACTATCTTCATCTTCTTGATCGACTATGATTTCACTGATCAACGTGTCCTTGTCAAGATTTGTTGAGATACCACGTTCTTTGGCAAGTTCTTTAAGTTGAAAGATGTTCATTAATTTATAATCGGGATCGCCTTGCTTGGAGTCGCTATCATCAAGACCTAATTTGGTCCAGAAACGTTCTCGACGTCTTTCGGTCATTTCAAACATGCGTTCGTGGATATTAGCGAGCGATTTAGAGTTTGCAACACCAACAGTAAAACCGTACTTTTTAGCTTCGTCGCCAAGCTTCTTTTTTGACATTTTATTCCAAGAAGAAATAACAAGAGGGTCAATGGGCGTGTGAATTAGCTCGACAAATTTATACCATTCTTTGTTTGGAGAGACTTCACGTGCTTGATAGGGATCGTGATCGTCTTCGTCTGGATGCTCCATGACATATTTAAATGTTTCGACCCAGTTTTCAATGCTTGCGGCTGAACAGAAACCGCCTCCACCACGTTTTGATTTGCCGTTAAACATACGTGCTGTCGCTTGTTTACCAACGGTTTCGTGTGCTTCAAGCAATAAATCGTAGGTGACGGAGATTGTTTTGCATTCGCGAACGAATGATTTTGGATTTGACATTTTGTGAACGACCATCTTCTTTTATAAGAGTTTCTTCTTTTTAAGCTTTAATTAAGATTTTTGTTGTCTACAAGAGTTTTACAAACTGCGACAAACTAACTTTTGTTGCAAATTCTAATTATGAATGTAGTGGTGGTTTTAAATTATATAAAATTGAAAATATAAATTATCAATTTTAAAAATGTAAAAAATGATACGCAAAGAAGATGGTTATATCAATGCCACTCAACTATGCAAATCAGGTGGAAAAGAATTTAAAAAGTGGCATAAAAATGATAAAACAAAACAACTTGTTGAAAAAGTGTACATCAAGACAAAAATTGATAAAGATAGTTTGATCCAAATAAATATATCTGGTTTAAATGAAGAACGTTGCACGTGGGTACATCCTACTATAGGGCTTCATATTGCGCAATGGATTTCAACAGATTTTTTTCTTCAAACGGTTGACTGGATTAATGAATGGAGAATGGATAATGAAAATAATGAAAAATACAAAAAAGCCATTGAGACTATTATACCAGATAATGATACCAAAAAGATTGAAAAAATGCTACAACTGTATTATAAGACTCAGATGGGTGGAGAGATTGAAGTAGAAACGCCGTTTGGATACATTGATTTGCTAACCGATACTAAACTAATTGAAATTAAAAACGCTTTACATTGGAAACACGCACTTGGGCAAATTTTGTCATATTCCAACTTTTTTCCATCTCATGAAAAATGGATATATTTATTTGATATGAAAGACTCGTTATATGAACCGATAGAAATGCTTTTAAAAAAATTTGACGTGCATCTATTTAGTGTAAATAAAGAAGTGTGCTTGCAATAATTTTTTATAGAAATTTACAGAGCATGTTTATGAAAAGTTAACGTTTAAATTAACTATTTACACCACACTCGCGCTACATATAATTTCAATATTATATGTATTTAACTATTAGCGTGGAGCTAATTCATTTTTTTATACATAATGCTTTTTGGTAAAAAAAGAACGCAATATGTATAAAACAAAAATGTTAGTAAATATAAACAATGCTTAGATTCTCGCCGACCGATGTTACAGATAGATTGGCTGCTATAAAAGATATAGCAAATATTACGGTAAGGGATGGTGGGCAACCAGTTGGCGTAGACGATAAAGGCAACGCGATTGATCTACCGCCTGAATTTCAGCAAATATGGAATTTGATAGGACAGGTACAGACCTGCAATGCACCGATAGAACTTATGAGTCAACTGGTGGGTCTTCCACAAGGTAGATTTTTTGGAAATTTTGTAAACAGAACGGGCGATGAAGATCCGCGCGAATATAGGTATATTATGAATTTTATTCTTGCAATGACATGCGCACCTGGCACGTACGGCGCTCCCGATTTAAAGTGCGAGTTTAATCGCATTATTGGGAGAAACAAGTGTGTATACAACAGCATGGCGACGCCATCGATGCGATGGTACGATGTATTGAAAACCATTTTTACGTATATGAATAATAGTCCACGGTATACAGTAGGTAGATTTCAATTTAACCCCAATCCGTATCCAGATTTCATGAATCACACCGAGACAGATCCTACGTGCAATACTTTACCACCCGCATTTGTGCCCACACAAGTATGCAAGTTGCCTTCTCCATCTTCTCCGACAACTTCGACTTCAACGTCTTTACATTGGGAGACAAAAAATTTGATTTGCGCATTAATAATTGCGCTGGTATTATTGGTTCTTTTTTTCAATCCTGTTGCTTTTAAATTGACAAATATGGCAGGGGGTTATACAATTAATTTACATGGACCAACGGCGGTTGGATATACTGTACATGGTATTGTACTGACTGGCTTGCTTGTGTGTTTATACTTTTTCTTTCCTAGAAAATAAACTACCGCTTTTTTACAAAATACAAGGCGGTGGTTTACGTGTAGGCTTCAGCAAATTCCATGTAAAAATCATCGGCATCGCCGTATAATGGCTGGCCGGCGGCATAAGCGGGGACACTACGCGTCCCGTTTCCAGATCCCATCGTGGCTTGTTGTTGATGACGAGGCGCTTCTTTGTTTGTAAACTTTTCTTTGGTTTGAATCTTGCTACTGACTTCAAAAATAAAACGCTTGACTTCGTTTTCGTCGTGAGGGCCGTCATAGCGCACGAAAGGCTTCCCGGCGACATATAAAATCATCAATGGCACGTATTTGATTTCGGAGATGGTGGCTTTACTCATTCCGATAATGTGTTTTTGTGCACTGACATTGATCATTGCAAATTGACAGCCTCCCAGCTGGCCTGGCAATCGTTTGAAAATGGGGATTAGCTCGCGACTGTATTGACAGTTTATCGAATAAAATAAGACTAAACTGATTCCTCGTATGGAGTGACATAAGATTGGGCCTTTTTGCCCTTTTTGTACACTAAAATCTTCCGTTTGTAAAAATAATAATCCGCTCATTCTTTACTTTATTTATACTATATAATCTTTTTTAAATGGTATATAGGCGCGGTCCCGTCCGCGCGCCAACGGGTTTTAATACAGCCCTTTAGAAAAGGGCCGTACCCCCAAAACACTTTAATCAACAAATCGACCCCGTCGCGCGGGAACGGGATCCCGCTTAAAATTGAAAATTTAAAAAAGAATAAATAAAATTAAAAGAAACAGCCCAGAATGAACTTTCCAAATTTTCCGCTCTATGAGAGACTTGCTCACACTGATGAAGACTACAAGGAGCTTGCCGATGAGCAAAAAGATGCCCTGATTGATAAATTCAAGGGGATGAGCGATGAAAAACAAGAAATCGTGTATGCCCTTATCAAAGCGTATTATATGGAAGAGCAACAACAGTTTATGTCTACAAGTGAATTGCCGTATAGTGGCAAGGCGTTGAAAAATCGTTTAAAATTTGACTTGGATTCTATTCCAAGTAAATTACAGTATATTTTACATGAATTTTCAAATATGAAATGATAATAAAATTTATAAATTCTATAAAATAAAATTTATAAACACCCACAAATTTTGTGGGTGTTGAAATCAAAAATAAAATCAAAAATAAATTAAAAACCATAATTAAATTTTTCAGAAATTTAAAGCATACCAGGTCAAACCTATTTTTTTGCAAAATTTTCAATTTATTATTTGTTTTTAATTTCTTTGAATTTCTTTTCTTTTTTTATATTTTCTTTCTTTATTTTTTATTTTCTTTTGAAATTTAAAAGAAAATGATTTATAATATAAATGGAGTGCACTCACTGTAATTTAACGTTCAAGACAAAATATACATTAAAATCCCATGTATTAAATAGCAAAACATGTCTTAAAAAAAGAGGACTTACGCTTGAAACAAAATTTACGTGCGAAGCATGCTCTATGTCTTTTGCAAGTAATATTAATTTAAATGTTCATATAGATAGTTGTAAAAAATATATAATTTATAAAGCACAACAAGACTATGAAAAAATTTTAAAAGAAAAAGACGCAATTATACATAAACAGCAACAAGATTATGAAAAAATTTTACACAAACAGCAACAAGAAATTGAAGATTTATCAAAACAACTGACACATTATACGAAACTAGAATTTAAATACGATGCCATTGTACAGCAATATGATGACATTAAACACATTAATAATGATCACAAAAAACTTTCCATTGAACATACAGAATTAAAGGTTTCATATAAGGAATTGACTAAACAACATGAAGAATTAAAATCACAACATGAAAAAACAATTGCAAAGCTAGAAGTAAAAATAAGTCAATGTGACTTGATTTTTCAAAATATGGCTCAACATCAATTATATAATGAGGCAGTTATTGAATTAGAAGAAAATACAGAAATTGAAGATGCTATTGAGCAAGACTATAAATTACAACCACTTGATCTTGGCAATGATATGTATATTGAAAGCAGAGAAGATGGATATATCAATATAACAAACCTCTGTAAGGCTGGTGGCAAATTATTCGGTCATTGGAATTCACTTGAAAGAACAAAAGTGTATCTCAAGGCACTTTCTAGCGATATCGGGATCACGATACCGGAACTAATTACCCATCAAACAGGCTCGGGATCTAATCAAGCAACTTGGGTTCATCCCTATGTTGCTATTAATATTGCTCAGTGGATTTCACCTCAATTTGATGTAAAAATATCATCATGGATATACGAGGTAATGATAACTGGAAAAATTGATATTAGCAAAACAAAAAGTTTTCAACAATTACGTTTGGAAAACAAGGAACAAAAAATTAAAATACAATATTTAACTAAAAAATATGTAAAATCACAACCACGTATCCAATACACAGAAAAAAATGTTATTTACATTCTTACGACGCCTTCGCATAAAAAAGAAGGCAAATATATTCTTGGCAAGGCTACCAATCTAACAAATAGGCTTTCTGTCTATAACAAGACAGATGAACATGAAGTGGTTTATTACCAATCATGTGGGGATGAAGAAACGATGTCTATTGTAGAACAATTTGTCTTTCAAAGACTGAAAGACTACAGAGAACAAGCCAATAGAGAACGATTTATTTTACCTGAGGGAAAGACAATTGACTTGTTTATTGATGTTATTAAAAAAACTATTGGATAAATTTTAACATTATATAGTGCACTTCTTTTATATTTTAATAATTATTGTGGGTCTAAATAGATAATTTAATTGTAGCGTTTTTGGTACCGTTTTTTCTGAAAATTAAACAAAGCGGTGTAATGTTAAATTAAATATTTAATTTAATATAAATGGACATTATCGATTTTTTGCCATCCTATACAGAGTTTGATAAGGATGTACAAGCCATTTTAGGTTCAGATTTAGTTGACACGACCTCTCTGTATCATAAAAAAGAGTTTTACGATGTAAGACTTCAGCCTATCGAAAAACGCCCTGAAAAGCCCGGTGAATACATGAATCATCAAATCATTATGGCGCGCTTTTTAAGCTCCTATACACCGTATAATGGTATTTTAGTGATGCACGAACCGGGTACAGGTAAAACGTGCGCGTCTGTAGCCGTTATTGAAAAAATTCGGTCTGAAAAATCGTCCTTTCGAGGTGCCCTTATTTTGATGAAAGGTAAAAATTTGATTGAAAATTATAAAAAAGAACTTGTTGAAAAGTGTACAGATGGCAAGTATAAAGTGAAGGATGACGAAGAAGATGCGGGCGATACAGATGATAAAGAAGAAAAAAAAGTGGGGTATGACAATCCTGGTAGTTTAACCGCCAATAAAGTGAGACGACGTATTAACAAAAAATTGGCAGAATTTTACCAATTTCAAACGTTTGAAACCTTTTCAAAACAATTGTCAAAAATGTCCGATAAAGATATTATTAAAAATTACAGCAATATTGTCATTGTGATCGACGAAGCCCATCATCTTCGTATTGTGAATGAAAGAGGAGTGGTTGACAAAGAATTAAAGGGACAGTATACTAATATACATCGATTGTTGCATCTTGTCAAAAACACGAAAACGATTTTAATGACAGGCACGCCAATGATTGATTCGCCTTCTGAAATTGCAAGTTTGATGAATCTTATTCTGGGTATGGATAAGCAATTACCGACTGGTAAAAAATTTGAAGAGTATTATATGAAAAAACAGGCAAATGGCGATTTTGTTATTGATCCAGATAAGGCAAACGAGTTAAAAGATAAATTGCATGGAAAAGTCAGTTTTTTACGTTCGATGCAAAGTTCTGTTAAGCGTGAATTTGTGGGACAAAAACTCGACTTGCATTATTTCAACCAATATGGATTGGAAATGAAGCCATTTCAACAAGCTTATTATAAACTTGCACTGCAACGAGATAGGGAAGAAAAGGGTATTTATACGTATAGCAGACAGGCAAGTTTGTTTGTTTTTCCAGATGGAAAATATGGGGCGGATGGGTTTAAAGATCATACAAAGATTATAAAAGATAAAATAACTGGAAAAAGCCTTGTAAAAATAGACAGAACAATGACAGATGTTTATAAAGGTAAATCCGTTCCTGAAAAATTAGAGATACTTTCCACATTTAGTGTAAAATATGCGACATGCATAAAATTGCTTTTAGAGAATAAAGGCAATCATTTTGTTTATATGGATTTTGTACAGGGAAGTGGTGCCATCATTTTTGCGGAATTATTAAAAGAGTTTGGATTTAGTCATTTTATGTCTGGTGGAAAAGGACCAAAATTTGCCCTATTAACAAGCAAGACGTCTTCGGATATAAACGATGCAATTCGTTTATTTAACAGTGATACAAATATAAACGGTGAACGAATAAAGGTTATTATTGGTACAAAAGTTATTAGCGAAGGATTTACACTTAAAAATGTACGTCATGTTCATATATTAACGCCTCATTGGAACTTTAGCGAGACGGACCAGGCGATTGCGCGTGCATTTCGCTTGTTTTCGCATAATGCGTTAGAAAAACAAATACCCGATATTGTTGTTAAAATATATTTATATACGGTTTTTATGGCAGATCAAGAAAAGTTGGAAAATGTGGATGAATTTTTATCAATTGATCGATACATGTACAAGTTTTGCGAAGATAAAGACATTTCAATTAAATCCGTTGAACACTTGCTGAAACAAGTTAGTTTTGACTGTAGATTGACAAAAGAGCGCAATCGCCTTCCTTCTATATTAGACATGTCAAGAAATTGTGAATACCAAAAATGTGATTATATGTGCTACGATGACGATGATGAAGACGACGACGACGACGAGCATTTAGACGAGTCGACGTATCACCTTTTTTACAGCAAAGATGACATATCTGGTGTAGTTGAGAGAATAAAGACAACATTTGCAGACAAATCCTCTATTACACTTTTTGATATGTATAAAAACTATACGGACAAAAGTTATCATTTGTTTATTCAAAGCATATTGTATGCAATAGAGCATAAAATTGTTATAAAGACAGTATATGGGATTGACCTCTATTTGCACTATTCTAAAAACACTCTTTATTTATCTTTTAATATATACGATTCAACTTTATTTGATGTATTTTATACAACGCATATTCCACTTCAATTAGAGTTTAATTTTAACAGTGAAATTAATAAATTATATGGAAAATATCTTCCAACTTTATTTGGACGCTTAAAAGCTGAAAAAGATAAAGATGTCAAAAAAACTATTTTGGACAAATTTAGCAAAAATGCAAAGGAGCTTATGATTGAAATTGCTGTACTTTCAGTTGAAAAAGGGTATACAGATAAAGGTGTTGATCCTATCAGAGCTTTTATTCTAGCCCAATTTGCATCTTATGTATTTAAAAGTGGTGATATGACTGTATCCTCATTTCTTGGAAAGAAAAACTATAGATGCTTAAAAAATAAAAGTGAAAATTGGGACAATTGTCATGTAGATATTAAACAACCAGTTAAAAAACAAGAATTAAATGAGTACGGATACGAAGGATTATACGATGAAAAAGGTGTTTTCAAGATTAAAGAACAACAGAAAGATATTCCCGCAAAAACTGTGCGAAAAGATAAGAAGGGGGAGAAGGGGGAGAAGGGGGAGAAGGAGGAGAAGGACGACGTTTACAAAGATAAAGATACGCGAAAAATTAATAAAGGCGTTAAATGCGTGCAGTCTGTACCAAAGAAAAAATTGCTTACGATGATTTACATGTTCAAGATAAAGGCGCCAGCCGACTATAAACAAGATAAAAAAACGGATCAGGAATTGAAAAGGGACTTTGCAGATAATCCAGATATAGATACTGAAAAGATAGATGTAAAAAAGTTATCTCGCCAGGAACTTATTAGGATGCATTATTGGGCAAGCGAAAATAAAAAAGCGCTTTGTGGCGCAATTGAACATTTTTTCAAAGAAAAACAGATCATTACAAAATAGCACGGCTTTTTGTGAAAAAGCCGTACCAAAAACGTAACGTTTAATTTAACTATTTGGAGCCACAATCTCGCTAGGAAGTGCTACATATATTATATGTATTTTAAACACAAAATCAACCACTAAAAATAACATTTTTATAAAAAAGGAAGGTGTAAATAGGTAGTCAACATGCTGTGAAATTAATTCTATCATTCTATCATTCTATCATTCTATCATTCTACCAATCAATTGTACTAAATTTTTCTCGTTGAGCAATTCCAAATTCATGCCATATAATGGGTTCATCAAATGCAAGTACAGACAAT